>OBXP01000023.1_pt1 | contig 66935 bp, 46 predicted proteins | sample 1476661 | NCBI WGS metagenome assembly OBXP01 (sample SAMEA2580179, study PRJEB22360) | human gut metagenome | biome: human gut; feature: human-associated habitat; material: faeces | place: Denmark | collected 2008/2010 | reverse complement strand
GCGCACGGTGTCGGATGCGGCGCGAGCGCCTTATCCGACCTACGGTTCAGGCCTGTAGGCATGATAAGACGCGCCAGCGTCGCATCAGGCATCGGCGCACGGTGTCGGATGCGGCGCGAGCGCCTTATCCGACCTACGGTTCAGGCCTGTAGGCATGATAAGACGCGTCAGCGTCGCATCAGGCATCGGCGCACGGTGTCGGATGCGGCGCGAGCGCCTTATCCGACCTACGGTTCAGGCCTGTAGGCATGATAAGACGCGTCAGCGTCGCATCAGGCATCGGCGCACGGTGTCGGATGCGCCACACGACGCATCCGACAATACCTTACTCTTCCATCGCCTGGCGGATCTGATCCAACGACGCAGGATCATCAATGGTCGTCAGATCCCCAGGATCGCGTCCTTCGCAAATCGCCTGGATCGTGCGGCGCAGCATTTTTCCGGATCGCGTTTTCGGCAATTGCGAGACAAACCAGACGTGCGCCGGGCGACCAAAGTTGCCAATCTGGCTGTCCACCAGCGCCATAATCGCCTTCTCTTGCGAGTGCGCCACGTCTCGGTCTTCCAGACTGTCGCTCTCTTTCGGAATGACAAACGCCACCGCCACCTGCCCTTTCAGCGCATCTTTCACCCCAACCACCGCCACTTCGGCAACGCCCGGATGACTGGAGATACTCTCTTCAATCTCGCGCGTCCCCAGCCGATGCCCGGCAACGTTAATCACATCGTCAGTGCGCCCGAGAATAAAGTGATAACCGTCAGCATCGCGGATACCCCAGTCAAAAGTGGCGTACACCGGACGGGAAAACAGCGACCAGTACGTCTTCACAAAGCGGTCGTCGTCGCCCCAAATGGTCTGAATACACCCCGGCGGCAATGGCCCTTCCACCACCAGCATCCCTTTCTCGTTGACGCCACACGGTTCGCCGGTGACTTCATTAAGCAACTGCACGTTATAGCCATACATCGGCACGCCGGGGCTTCCCAGACGCGTCGGCCTGTCGTCCAGACCGCGAGCAATCGCCATAATCGGCCAGCCGGATTCGGTCTGCCAGTAGTTGTCGATGACCGGCACATCCAGCGTATTGCTCACCCAACTGGCGGTCGGCTCGTCCAGCGGCTCCCCCGCCAGATAGAGCACTTCCAGCGACGAGAGATCGTGTTTGCGAATTTCAGCGGTAGGGAATTTTTTCAGCACGCGAATGGCGGTCGGCGCTGAGAACATCCGGCTAACCTGATATTTCTCGACGATTTTCCACCACACGCCGCAGTCCGGCCAGGTCGGTAATCCTTCGTAAACGATAGTCGCCATCCCCGCCAGCAGCGGCGCGTAGACGATATACGAATGCCCCACCACCCAGCCGATATCCGAAGCACAAAAGAACACACCGCCCGCTTTGCCGCCAAAAATGGTGTCCATCGAGGTCGCCAGCGCCACCGCATATCCGCCAACGTCACGCTGCACGCCTTTAGGTTTGCCGGTCGTGCCGGAGGTGTAGAGAATGCAGGAGGTTTCGTTGGATTCCAGCCACGCCACCGGTACCCGCGCGCCGATGTGTTGATGGCGCAACGACGCGAAATCGACATCCCGCCCGCTGACGCGTGCCATTTTCGCCAGCCCGCGATCCACCAGCAAAACATGGCGTGGCTGGTGCTGCGCCTGACTTATCGCATCGTCGAGCAATTTTTTATAGGGAATGATTTTGCCACCGCGCGCTCCGGCATCAGCCGAGACAATCAGCACCGGTTTAGCATCATCAATTCGCGCCGCCACGCTGTGCGAGGCAAATCCCCCAAACACCACCGAGTGAATAGCGCCAATGCGCGCGCAAGCCAGCAGAGTAATATGCGCTTCGGCAATCATCGGCATATACACCAGCACCCGATCGCCGCGCTGCACACCCAGCGAGCGCAGCATTGAGGCCACCGCATTCACTTCGTCATGTAACTGGCGGAAGGTAAAGGTGCACTCTTCTTCTGTTTCCGAAGAGACGGCAATCAGCGCCAGCGCCTCTGGCTGTTTCTCCAGCCAGCGGTCGATAGCGTTGTGACACAAGTTGGTTCGGCCTTCACAAAACCAACGGGCAAACGGCGGATTGCTGTGATCGAGCGTTTGCGTAAAGGGCGTCTGCCAGTCAATACGCCGGGCCTGCTCGGCCCAGAACTGCTCCGGTTCGTTAATCGAACGCTGATAAAATTCGCTAAAAGACATAATGCTCTCCTGTTGAACTTACGCCTTACCGCTGTTTGCTTAAATGACGTACAGGTCGAGATACTCATTGACCGGCATCTGTTCCAGGCGAGCTCTGTCGAGAGAAACCTCCAGAATGCGCTGCTGTTGGCGAGTCGGGAACTGGCGCGCGAGATTGATTTTGAATTTATCGACCAGCTTCGGAATGCCATCCTGACGGCGGCGAGCATGACCAATGGGGTACTCCACCACCACTTCTTCAAATCGCGTACCGTCGGTGAACTCAAGGGTTATGGCATTGGCGATGGCACGTTTTTCCGGGTCGTGGTAGTCAGCGGTAAATGCCGGATCTTCAAAGCAATTGATCTTCTCGCGCAGGGCGTCGATGCGTTTATCTTGCGCAACGTTGTCCTCGTAATCTGCCGCCGTTAAGCGTCCGAACAGCAGCGGGATCGCCACCATGTACTGAATGCAGTGGTCGCGGTCTGCCGGGTTATTGAGCGGTCCTTTTTTGTCGATGATGCGAATACAGGCTTCGTGGGTGCGAATGGTCACTTTTTCGATATCTGCCGCCGTTTTGCCTGCTGCCTGCATCTGTTCATAGAGCGTCATCGCTGCTTCAACTGCCGTCTGGGAGTGGAACTCCGCCGGGAAGGAGATTTTGAACAGCACATTTTCCATCACGTAAGAACCGTACGGGCGCTGGAAGCGGAACGACTCACCTTTGAAGGAGACGTCGTAGAAGCCCCACACAGGCGCAGTCAGGGCTGACGGGTAACCCATTTCGCCCGTTTTCGCCATCAGTGCCAGACGTACCGCGCGGGAAGTGGCATCGCCCGCCGCCCAGGATTTACGCGTGCCGGTGTTCGGCGCATGGCGATAGGTGCGCAGCGACTGACCGTCCACCCACGCCAGCGAAACGGCGTTGAGAATTTCCTCGCGGGTCAGGCCGAGCATTTCGGCGACCACGGCGGTGGAAGCCACTTTCACTAACAGAACGTGGTCGAGGCCGACGCGGTTAAAGGAGTTTTCCAGCGCGATGCAGCCCTGAATTTCATGGGCTTTGATCATTGCGGTCAGCACCTGTTTCATGGTCAACGGCGCTTTGCCGCTGGCGACCGCGTTGCGCGAAAGCCAGTCTGCCGTTGCCAGAATGCCGCCGAGGTTGTCGGAAGGATGCCCCCACTCCGCCGCCAGCCAGGTATCGTTGAAATCGAGCCAACGGATCATCGCGCCGATGTTAAATGCCGCCTGGACGGGGTCGAGCTGGAACTGAGTTCCGGGGACGCGCACGCCGTTAGGTACGACGGTGCCGGGGACAATTGGCCCCAGCAGTTTTTTACAGGCTGGGTATTCGAGAGCTTCAAGACCGCAGCCGAGCGTGTCGAGCAGGCAGTAATGTGCGGTGTCGTAGGCTACTTTGGAGCTGATTTCGTAGTTCATCACGTAATCGACAATATCAACGATTTCACGATCAAATTCCGGGCGGATGTTGTTGATTTGAGCTGACATTGGGTACGTTTCCTTATTGTTATTCGTAGAGGTTTACTGGCGCTTATCCAGCGCGACAAACTGGCGGTCTTCCGGTCCAACATAATTGGCGGAAGGACGGATAATTTTGTTGTCCTGACGTTGTTCGATAATGTGCGCCGCCCAGCCGGTGACGCGGGCGATAACAAACAGTGGTGTGAACATCTCGGTGGGAACGCCCATCATGTTGTAGGAAACAGCGGAGAACCAGTCGAGATTGGGGAACATCTTTTTGCTCTCCCACATCACCGTTTCCAGGCGATCGGCGATGTTGTACATCTTCAGTGAGCCGCCTTCCTGCGAGAGCTGCTTCGCCACACGTTTGATCACCTGATGACGCGGGTCGGCGATGGTATAAACCGGATGACCAAAACCAATGACCACTTCTTTGTTTTCCACCCGCTTGCGGATATCGGCTTCGGCTTCGTCCGGCGTTTCGTAGCGTTGCTGGATCTCCAGCGACACTTCATTCGCCCCGCCGTGCTTCGGCCCGCGCAGTGCACCAATCGCGCCAATAATCGCGGAATACATATCAGAGCCAGTGCCCGCAATCACCCGGCTGGTAAAGGTGGAGGCGTTAAACTCGTGTTCGGCGTACAGCACCAGCGAGATATGCATCGCCTTTTCCCAGCTTTGCGATGGCTTTTCGCCGTGCAGCAGGTGCAGGAAGTGACCACCGATGGAGTCGTCATCGGTTTCCGGCTGGATGCGTTCGCCGTTGTGGCTGTAGTGATACCAGTAGAGAAGAATCGAGCTAAGTGACGCCAGCAGTTTGTCGGCAATATCCCGCGCGCCAGAGACGGTATGCCCCTCTTTTTCTGGCAGCGTGCAGCCGAGCGCGGAAACGCCGGTGCGCATAACATCCATCGGGTGCGACGCCGCCGGTAAGGCTTCCAGCACGGTACGCACATTAGCTGGTAAACCACGCAGGGCTTTCAGTTTCGTTTTGTAAGCGGCGAGTTCGTCACGGGTCGGCAGTTTGCCGTGGATCAGCAGATGCGCCACTTCTTCAAATTCGCAATGTTCCGCCAGATCAATAATATCGTAACCACGGTAATGCAAGTCATTGCCACTTTTACCCACGGTGCAGAGCGCCGTATTGCCCGCCGGAACGCCAGAAAGTGCCACAGATTTTTTCGGTTTAATGACATGGGTACTGTTTTGCAGGATCGTTGTGTCGCTCATATTGTCCTCGTCATTGTTATCATTTGTAGGGTCGAGATTGTTGTCGGATGCGACGCTATGCGTCTTATCCGACCTACAGTTCAGTTCACCCCGCAGGCCTGATAAGCCGCGTCAGCGTCGCATCAGGCATCGGTTGTCGGATGCGACGCCATGCGTCTTATCCGACCTACAGTTCAGTTCACCCCGTAGGCCTGATAAGTCGCGTCAGCGGCGCATCAGGCATCGGTTGTCGGATGCGACGCCATACGTCTTATCCGACCTACAGTTCAGCACGCCCCGTAGGCCTGATAAGCCGCGTCAGCGGCGCATCAGGCATCGGTTGTCGGATGCGACGCTATGCGTCTTATCCGACCTACAGTTCAGTTCACCCCGTAGGCCTGATAAGCCGCGTCAGCGGCGCATCAGGCATCGGTTGTCGGATGCGACGCTATGCGTCTTATCCGACCTACAGTTCAGTTCATCCCGTAGGCCTGATAAGCCGCGTCAGCGGCGCATCAGGCATCGGTTGTCGAATACAACCAACGGGCGTTTTTTATTTCGCCTGGCTACGGGCAAACAGGTCGTCGAGCTTCTCTTCGTACTGGTAATAGTTGATGCTTTCGTACAGTTCGTTGCGGGTCTGCATGGTGTCGATGACGCTTTTCTGCGTGCCTTCCTGACGCAGGACGTTGTAGACATGTTCGGCGGCGCGGTTCATGGCGCGAAACGCTGAAAGCGGGTACAGCGCCATTGCAACATGGGCACTGCGTAATTCATCGGTAGTAAACAGCGGTGTTGCGCCAAATTCGGTAATGTTGGCGAGGATTGGCACCTGCACCGCATCGGCAAACTGGCGGTACATAGCGAGTTCGGTAATCGCCTCCGGGAACAACATCTCGGCACCCGCTTCAACATAGGCCCGCGCACGCTCGATCGCCGCATCCAGCCCTTCAACCGCCAGCGCATCGGTGCGCGCCATGATCACAAAATCAGGATCGGTTTTCGCATCCACCGCCGCGCGGATCCGATCCACCATCTCCTCTTTCGAGACGATCGCTTTATTCGGGCGATGGCCGCAGCGTTTCGCACCAACCTGATCTTCAATATGCAATCCCGCCGCACCGGCTTTAATCATCGATTTCACGGTGCGCGCAACGTTAAAAGCAGAAGAACCAAAACCGATATCCGCATCTACCAGCAGCGGCAGCGAGCAGACGTCGGTGATACGGCGAATGTCGGTCAGCACGTCATCAAGGGTAGAAATACCGAGATCGGGCAGCCCCAGCGACCCTGCCGCCACGCCACCGCCGGAAAGATAAATCGCCTGATATCCGGCACGCTGCGCCAGCAGCGCATGGTTAGCGTTGATGGTGCCAACAATCTGCAATGGATTTTCTTTAGACAGTGCAGCGCGAAACGCTTTACCTGGAGAGTGTAGAGACATAGCCCATCCTTTGTTATCAACTTGTTATTTGCGTTGATAAAGACAAAGCAAGGGGTGTGCCACAATTGATCGAATAAAATTAAATGTTTAATTTCAATTTGTTATAAATAAAGTCATGAAGTAATCCGCAAATATGCGTTTCAGTTAACGTTTCAGTCAATGTTTCACCGCGTTTCATTGCAACAATTATGAAACAAGACTAAACCCAATATTCGGTTTCTTAACTTTGCGGTGCGCTATGGCACATCCACCACGGCTGAATGACGACAAACCGGTTATCTGGACGGTATCTGTAACGCGCCTGTTCGAGCTGTTTCGCGATATCAGCCTCGAGTTTGATCATCTGGCGAACATTACCCCTATTCAGCTTGGCTTTGAAAAAGCAGTGACCTACATCCGCAAGAAACTGGCAAACGAACGCTGCGACGCCATCATCGCCGCTGGCTCTAACGGCGCGTACCTGAAAAGCCGCCTGTCAGTGCCAGTTATTTTGATTAAACCGAGCGGCTACGATGTGTTACAGGCACTGGCAAAAGCCGGAAAACTCACCTCTTCTATCGGCGTTGTCACTTATCAGGAAACTATTCCGGCACTGGTGGCGTTTCAAAAAACCTTTAATTTGCGCCTCGACCAACGTAGCTACATTACCGAAGAAGACGCACGCGGGCAGATTAACGAGCTGAAAGCTAACGGCACCGAAGCGGTGGTCGGCGCGGGGCTAATTACCGATCTGGCAGAAGAAGCCGGAATGACCGGAATTTTTATCTATTCCGCCGCCACCGTGCGCCAGGCATTCAGCGATGCGCTGGATATGACGCGCATGTCGTTACGCCATAACACTCACGATGCCACCCGCAACGCCCTGCGTACTCGTTACGTGCTGGGCGATATGCTCGGTCAATCACCACAGATGGAACAGGTACGGCAGACTATTTTGCTGTATGCCCGCTCCAGTGCAGCGGTGTTGATTGAAGGGGAAACGGGGACGGGCAAAGAGCTGGCGGCCCAGGCGATTCATCGGGAATATTTTGCCCGCCACGATGCGCGACAGGGCAAAAAGTCGCATCCGTTTGTTGCCGTCAACTGCGGAGCGATTGCCGAATCGCTGCTGGAAGCGGAGCTGTTTGGCTATGAGGAAGGGGCGTTTACCGGCTCGCGACGCGGAGGTCGCGCCGGGCTGTTCGAAATTGCCCACGGCGGTACGCTGTTTCTGGATGAGATTGGCGAAATGCCGCTACCTTTGCAGACTCGCCTGTTACGGGTGCTGGAAGAAAAAGAGGTCACCCGCGTCGGCGGGCATCAGCCTGTTCCGGTGGATGTGCGAGTCATTAGCGCCACTCACTGCAATCTGGAAGAAGATATGCGGCAAGGGCAGTTTCGCCGTGACCTGTTTTATCGGCTGAGCATTTTACGCCTGCAACTGCCACCACTGCGTGAGCGGGTGGCAGATATTCTGCCGCTGGCGGAAAGCTTTTTGAAAGTGTCTCTGGCTGCACTTGCTGCCCCGTTTTCTTCCGCATTACGCCAGGGATTACAGGCAAGCGAAACCGTGCTGGTGCACTACGACTGGCCGGGCAATATTCGAGAACTGCGCAATATGATGGAGCGACTGGCGCTGTTTTTAAGTGTGGAACCGACGCCGGATTTAACGCCGCAGTTTTTGCAGCTGCTACTGCCGGAACTAGCGCGCGAATCAGCGAAAATTCCCGCTCCACGCTTACTGACACCACAACAGGCACTGGAGAAATTTAAAGGCGATAAAACAGCAGCGGCGAATTATTTAGGTATCAGCCGGACGACGTTCTGGCGGCGGCTGAAAAACTGAACTGCCGAATGCAGCGCGAACGCTTTATCCGGCATAAATTTCAATAGATGATGATCACCGATAAACTTACGCATCGGGGATGTTTACATAGGTTTCAGAATTACTTCTTCTTATAAATATTTGCCGTGCCGTGAATCTTATTGTCAGTTTGACCAGAGGTCAGCACCAACACATCAGCCCCTTTTTCATCGGCTTTTTTGATTAAATCTTCTTTTGCATCTGCAGTCGACATTTCATTACTGGTTGAAATATCACCTATTTTTTCATATTGCGATTCAACTTTTTCAAATTCCGCTTTGGTCATCAATTCAGCGGCATAGACATTGGTAACGGCAAACGCTAACGCACCGACTAACATTTTAGAGATTATTTTCATATTACGGCTCCAGAGTTGTTATCACACTATCACCCACCCACATTATTGGGTTGATTAATAATTAGTTCAGTCAGGGCATAAACGCCAGTAACCGGAAATAAGACACTTTGTGATCTCTCTCGCACCCGATTATTTTTGGTAGAAATATGATGCAGTTAGTTCACTTATTTATGGATGAAATCACTATGGATCCTTTGCACGCCGTTTACCTGACCGTAGGACTGTTCGTGATTACTTTTTTTAATCCGGGAGCCAATCTCTTTGTGGTAGTACAAACCAGCCTGGCTTCCGGTCGACGCGCAGGGGTGCTGACCGGGCTGGGCGTGGCGCTGGGCGATGCATTTTATTCCGGGTTGGGTTTGTTTGGTCTTGCAACGCTAATTACGCAGTGTGAGGAGATTTTTTCGCTTATCAGAATCGTCGGCGGCGCTTATCTCTTATGGTTTGCGTGGTGCAGCATGCGCCGCCAGTCAACACCGCAAATGAGCACACTACAACAACCGATTAACGCCCCCTGGTATGTCTTTTTTCGCCGTGGATTAATTACCGATCTCTCTAACCCGCAAACCGTTTTATTTTTTATCAGTATTTTCTCAGTAACATTAAATGCCGAAACACCAACATGGGCACGTTTAATGGCCTGAGCGGGGATTGTGCTCGCATCAATTATCTGGCGCGTTTTTCTTAGTCAGGCGTTTTCTTTGCCCGCTGTGCGTCGTGCTTATGGGCGTATGCAACGCGTTGCCAGTCGGGTTATTGGTGCAATTATTGGTGTATTCGCGCTACGCCTGATTTACGAAGGGGTGACACAGCGGTGAGCAGATAATTTACTCTCTACGTAATCAACCTGATTTGCCGAATCCCGACCATCGGCGATGATAGCCCCCGTAATGCGTGGTCCTTATTTCCGATAAGTTTACTTGAGTCTTTAGCTTCCCATTTCAGCCCACTCTCCCCTGTGTGGGCTTTTTTCATTGCTCTGACCCGTCCTGAATAGCCAAACAATGGCAATGTTCCACTTTGCAGGGATGATAATAAGGGGATCTGATTCAGAAGAGTTATGAAAAGTTGGACCGCCATCGAGGCCTCGAACCCCGTACCATACAACAATCCTGGTTGTCGTCTGCTCTTCCTGATGAGCTAATGGCGGTTTTTGATATGAGCCTTACAGCATATTTTCTGTCAGGCTTGAGTGCGATGCGTAAGATACAGAAAAGACCCCACACAAACATGATGGAATTATGATTTTTTTCATATGAATGTCAACCCACACATTCACAAAACATCTGCATGAGATCATTTTTTATACACCGTATAGCTGCGAAACCACTGCTGATGCTTTTTTAAGCGAAGTGTCGCCGATCACAACAAAATATCGGCGAAAAAGGCGGTGGAATGCCATTTGGCATACGGATATACAGATGAAATGATCACCTGCTTTGCGATTCACTCTCTGGTGGAATAACAACTCGCAGGTGGAACCCTTTCTGAACTAAAGAGTGTAGCGGATTTTAACGTGCTTATTTACAGGATAATATCTGTCACCTAATTCCTGCACTCTATTAGATATCCATTGATTTAATCGCGCATCATCTCTGTATGTTTTTACGTCCAGAACAGAGAGCAATAACATCACCAGTGATTCAGGAAAAACAGGGTAGATATTTTTTAAGTGTAATAATAATCCATGCGCAAGCGCCTGCTTAATGGGTGCGTCGGTCTCCGGAATAGACGACATTTCGCGAAGCCATTTTTCCACATGCATACACTCTTTCCCTTTAGGGAAAAGTCTCAGCAAAGGCATATGGTGTTCAAGAAGAATACATTTGCAATCTGTTCGCACTGAATCGATAAACTGCACTAATTTCTTAAGCCCGGTAAAGCGTCCAGCCTGCACATTTGCTTTAATATCAAGAAACGCATCATCCTGGTCATATACCCAAACTGTCCCTTTTTGATTTTCAAGTATGCGAAAAACAAACTTAACCGGGTGATCAGGGTAATCCATCCAGTCATAAAATCCAGGGAAATCATTAAACTGCACATTTATAGTGAGTGCGTTATCGTCTGACCACTCACAGTCTCGTACAGCAGCCATGAGATGAATGAGTTTGTCGTCATCGACTAAATCATCACGACAATCATAAGGATAATCATAATATTGTTTAATCAAAACCTTGAATATATCGACACAGGAGACCAGGGAGCTTTTGATATCCTCTGGTAACTGATTGTTTTTTACTGTATTAAGTATGCTTTGTTGCGTATATGGCATCAAATTATTGTGCGGAGCTTTTAATGATATCATCGCGATCTCTCTTAAATAAAAATAAACGTCGCAGATAATAAAGCCCTGATTAAACCAGGCACTATCAGAAATCGCTCATAACTAACGTGTGAAGTATTGTGTACTGGAGGGAGTTAATTTAACAATTTGAATTTACGTTATAGGTTTTACTGCTACTTTGATATTATTTCGCTCTCCTTAACTAAAAAGTTAAGTGGAGAGCGAAGTTAATATGTTAAACCACAGGGTATTTATTAATTTTTTCAGTCTGTTAGTGTGCGATTATCGATAACAAAACGATATTTCACATCACCACGCAGCATTCGCTCATAGGCTTCATTAATTTGATCGGCCCGAATCATCTCTATATCAGCCACGATGCCATGTTCGGCGCAAAAATCGAGCATCTCCTGAGTTTCTGGAATGCCGCCAATCATAGAACCGGCTATCGCACGGCGTTTCATGATCAGGTTGAAAACTTCCGGCGATTTATGCGGTGTCGCAGGCGCACCAACCAGCGTCATGGTGCCATCACGCTTCAGCAAGGTGGTAAAATCGTCGAGATTATGTGGCGCAGCTACTGTATTCAAAATGAAATCGAAACTCTTGAGATGAGCCGCCATCTCATCGGCATTGCGTGAGTTAACAACTTCATCGGCCCCCAGGGCTTTTGCCGCTTCGCGTTTTGACTCAGAAGTGGTAAATGCCACCACATGCGCCCCCATCGCGTGGGCCAGCTTAATCCCCATATGTCCCAGACCGCCGATGCCGACCACGCCCACTTTTTTACCCGGCCCGGCCTGCCAGTGACGTAGCGGCGAATACGTGGTGATCCCTGCACACAACAAAGGAGCCACCGCCGCCAGCTGCTCTTGCGGGTGACGAATACGCAGAACATATCGCTCATGAACGACGATCTGTTGTGAGTAGCCGCCCAGAGTATGGCCCGGTTCGTCCGGCGTCGGCGAGTTATAGGTGCCGGTCATGTGATCACAGTAGTTTTCCAGCCCGTCTTCACACTCTTCGCAATGTTTACAACTGTCGACAATGCAGCCGACACCGACCAGATCGCCCGGCGCATGTTTTTCTACCTGATCACCAACGGCTACCACACGCCCCACAATTTCATGACCCGGCACGCAGGGGTAAACCGTCCCCGCCCACTCGGAACGGACCTGGTGGAGATCGGAATGGCAGACGCCACAGTAAGCGATTTCAATTTTGACATCATGCGGTCCCGGTTCACGCCGGGTGATATCCATCGATTCAAGTGGTTGTTTAGCGGAATATGCACCAACAGCTTTGATCTTCATTGTGTTTACTCCTGATTAGCTATGTGTATTTGGCGATGCCTGATATGTCATCGCGGCAAAACGCGTCCATTGAATATAGCCAATATTTAAACCACCCGATCCAGCCCCAACATGCCGCGAGCCTGAATGAAACAGAGCAGCAACGTTCCCCATAAGGCCATCGTCAGGTAGGGGCTTATACCGAGAATATTGAAGCCGCTTTCAATAATTTGCAGAAGAAACAGCGCCAGCACCATACCAATTATCCGCCCGCTGCCGCCGTCCGGATTAACCCCGCCGAGTACTGCCGCGAGGATTGACACCAGCAAGTACGATTCGCCATAAGAGGCCTTAGCCGAGTTGAGTTTCGACATCATCAAAAATGCCGCTACCGCACAAAGCAAGGCGGAAATGACATAAACCCAAATCAGCACCCGACGAGTGTTAATGCCGGAGTAAAGTGTTGCTCGTTCGTTAGAACCAATCAGATAAATGGATTTACCGAGCGGCGTTTTCTCCAGCAATATCCACAGCCCCAGCGCCACTGCGGCAAACAACCACATCGGTAGCGGAATACCGAACCACTGTGCATGATTCAACCACAGCACCCATGAGGGATAATTGGCAATGGCGCTACCGCCTGTCACCAGAATATTTACCCCTTTGAGCAACGTCATCATCCCGAGTGTTGCAAGAATTGGCGACACTCGAATACCAGCAATCAATACGCCGTTACATAAACCGATTATCACCGCCGCGCCAGCGCCCGCCAGCAGCGTAGCGACAACCGTAGCAATACCCGGTGGATACTGAGTCGCCACCCACGCCATCACCAGTGAACAGGCGTTAGCAGTGGCTATAATTGACAAGTTAATGCCACCGCAAAGCATGGTCACCGCCATAGCCAACGCCAGAATGCCCAGCACGGGCATTTGCGAAGCGACGGACTGGAAATTACTTATCGACCAGAAAATCTCCGGCATAGTAATGCTGAAGGCGGCAACAGTTAGCACCAACAGGCCGATCAAGTAAAACTCAACGTTATTACGCCACGATTTTTTCATAGCAGACTCCGGTTCTGATGCTGACTCCACGCCGTGGCGCTAATGCTGGCAACGATGATGATGCCTGTGATCAATGTTTGCCAGTAAGACGAGACTCCCAATAAATTTAGCCCGTTTTGCATCACTGCCAACAACACCACGCCGAGCAAAGTACCGGTTAACGTGCCGCGCCCGCCGAGCAAACTAGTGCCGCCAAGCACCACCGCAGCCAGTACTGTCAGCTCATAACCCAGAAGAGAATCGGGGGCGACAGTCATCACCGTCCACGACTGCACTACACCCGCAGCACCAGACATCAATCCCATATAGCCGTAGACGAAAAGTTGCAGTTTCAGCACGCTAAAGCCGATGCGACTGGCGGATTCACGGTTCCCGCCAAGGGCATAAATTTTGCGCCCTACACTGGTGAAATTCATGATAAACGCTGTTAGCAGCACCACCGTAATCATGGCGATCAGCGGTAGACCAAGGCCATAGTCATAGCCATCAGCATCGGTGTACTTGAACAACATAACCCCCTGCTCAAACCACGGCGGAAAGTCGTACAGCCACACACCTTTACTCAACCATAACAGCAGGCCATAGAAAATATTCAGCGTCGAGATAGTGATGATAATAGAAGGCACCCGTAGGCGATTAACCAGTAAGGCGTTAATTAAGCCAAGTAAAATGCCGATGCCGCCCGCCAGGGCAAACGCGACAGCGAAGTTGCCACCAATTTTTTGCAGCAACAGCACCATGCCGTATTGCGCAATGATGGTCATTGCTGGAAACGAAATATCAATTCCACCGGAAATCAACACCACAAACAAACCACAGGCGAGAATAGTCAACATGGCATAGTTATTGGCGAGATCGTACAAATTACCGAATGTCAGAAACTCGTCGCTGCGCCAGGCAAGGCCGACAAACAGCCCCACAATCAGTAATGCCAGCCAGAATTCATGACGTTTTTTCAGTTCAGCCATTTACCACCTCCGCAATCCTGGCCTGAGAACTGCTGTCAGGCAGGAAGCTATGGGTGATCTGACCTTTCTGCATTACCAAAATCCGGTGGCTTTGATACCACGCTTCTTCAATTTCATCGCAGATCATCAATACCGCAATGCCATGAGCCGCCAGATCGCTGATAATGCCGTATATTCCTGCTTTGTTGGCGATATCAACACCGACAGTCGGGCTATCGAGAATCAACAGTCGTGGCCCAATCGCCAGCCATTTGGCGATCGATACTCGCTGCGCGTTACCCCCAGAAAGCGTATTCACCGGGAGATGTGGGTCAGAGACTTTGATGGTCAATGCCTTGATTAGCCTGTCCACCAGGTCACGCACTTTAGCTTCACTCAGAAAGCCGAAGCGATCTTTTACCTTGTGAAAAACAGTGCTAATGATGTTGTCTTCAATAGATTGCGCCATCACCAAACCACGCGACATGCGATCTTCCGAAACATAACCAATACCGTGGCGGATGGCGTCCTGGTTACTATGCAGTGTAACCAGCTGGCCGTTGATGAGGATCTCGCCAGCATCCGGTCGGGTCATACCAAACAGACTCAGACATAATTCCGTGCGCCCCGCACCAAGCAGGCCAACAATCGACACCACTTCGCCCGCTTCCACCCGCAAGTTAATATTTTGATATTCCCCATGACGACTTAAATTACGCACCTCCAGCACTGGGATGCTGGATTTTCCCTGCCACAACTCTCGCACCTGATATTCAAACTCCTGGCCGGTCATCAGGAAACCGAGTTGTTTTGTGGTCATCTCTGCAGCCGGAAAGGTCCCGACCAGCTCACCATCTTTCAACACTGAAATACGGTCGGAAACTTCCATCACCTCTTCCAGACGATGACTGACGAAGACCACGCAGATCCCGCGTTCCCGCAATTGATGCACCACCTGTAATAACCCTTGCACTTCCTGATGGGTCAGCGAAGCGGTTGGTTCATCCATCACGATCAACCGTGCGTCCTGCGCCAGTGCACGGCAAATTGCCACCAGCTGACAGCGGGCAATTGAAAGCTCAGAAACGAGCGTATCCAGTGGCAATGTGACGTTAATACTGGTCATTGCCGCCTGCGCCACCTCACGCAGACGACGGCGGTTAACAAACAGACCGTGGTGATAGTGATTCACGGCGATATTCTCCCAGACACTCAGGTTAGGAAATAAAGAGAGGTCCTGATAAATCACCTGAATCCCCTGCGCCACCGAAGCGGCGGGTGTCAGCTTTGACCAGTTTTTCCCACCAAGCGTAATTTCCGCTCCCTCATCCGGGCGATAAACTCCGGACATAATTTTAATCAACGTCGATTTACCACAGCCGTTTTGCCCGGCAAGACAGTGCACTTCACCCGACATAAAGTCGAGAGAAACATCGCGCAGCGCTCGCGTGGCATGAAACGTTTTGTTGATATGACGAAGGGAAAGGAAGGTTTCCATAACATCCCCTGGCAATAAGAATCGGGGCTTTCGCCCCGAAGAAATGGATTAATAAAGTGAGTCGATATTGTCTTTGTTGACCAGCAGTACCTTATGGAAACGGATAATTCGCTTATCTATATCTACGTCGGCCTTCCCCAGATTCTGCATTTCTAATCCAGGTTTGATCTCTTCACCCTTCAGCAACGTGCTGGCGACGGCCGCGAGTGCGTAACCTGCAGAGGCCGGATCGTAAGTAATCCCTTCGGTGATATCACCACTTTTAATCAGTGATGCCGCCTGTGAAGGGATCATCATGCCATAGACTGCGACTTTATTTTTCGCCCGTTTCTCTTTCACTGCACGTCCCGCGCCAATCGGACCGTTTGAACCAAAGGAGACAACCGCTTTCAAGTCAGGATAGGTTTTCATCAGGTCCAGTGTGGTACGACGTGAGTCATCCACACTCTCGGCAACCGGCATGCGGCGGGTAACTTCATGCATATCCGGGTAATGCTCTTTCTGGTATTTCACCAGCAAGTCAGCCCATAAGTTATGCTGCGGCACGGTCAAACTACCCACGTAAATCACATAGCCGCCCTTGCCACCCATGCGTTTCGCCATATGTTCAACATATTCAGCGGCAAATTTTTCGTTATCAATGATTTCGATATCCCAGTTAGCACTTGGCTGACCGGGGGATTCGTTGGTCAGAACCACAATTCCGGCATCTCGCGCTTTTTTGAATACCGGTTCCAGCACGTTGGCATCGTTTGGCACAATTGTAATTGCATTAACCTTACGGGCGATTAAATCCTCAATGATTTTAACCTGTTGCGGAGCATCAGTACTTGAAGGCCCCACCTGTGACGCATTAACACCAAAGGCTTTACCCGCCTCGACCACACCTTCGCCCATGCGATTAAACCACGGCATACCATCGACTTTAGAGATATTCACCACGACTTTTTCCGCTGCCTGGAGCGGCGCAGAAATTAGCGCAGCGCCTAATAACAGCGAAGACACCATATTGATAACAAAACGTTTATTCATCATTTCAGCCTCATTGCAGGGTAGTCAGGAAGTGTTCGCCCAAATTAGCGCGCTGGAGAGAATAAGAATTTTCGAATATTTTTATGCAGAATAAACAGCCCTATTTCAGGCAGCTATTAAAAATTTGGTTATAAATATGGACAAAACGGGCAGCAATAATAAGTGTGACATTCATCACGTAAAAAATAGCAAAATAAACAAAATTAGCGATATTTTATGTTTGTGAGCTTATTTCGCGTAGAAAAATAGTTATCTACACAACGTCAATAAGGGCATATTCTTCAAAGATAACGTCCATTTCGGGTGAATAGCATCCTTCTGCCTGGAAAAAACGACGGTGTTCATTACGCCAATATTCAAGACTGAGGTCACCTTCACCTTCCTTACGGGCAAGCTCCGCGGTGACATCAGAAAAGCGCAGTAAATGCAGGCCAATCACTCTGATAACACAGACAGGCTCACCACGGCTATTTTCTACAATCTTATACTCACCAATCATCGGAAATGCGTTGTCTTCAATACATCCCGCCAGCGAACCACAGGAAGCTGTTTTAACACCTGTCGCAATCAACGTTGCGAGGTGATCGGCCAACGCTGCTGAATCGCCAAAAGTACAAAAGGAAGCATGGGGATATTTTTGTGAGATTTTTTCTTTTATGGTCATGAGAATATTTTCGCGATTACGGAAAAAAATCACATCTTAATTACTGTTGATAACCATCAGCAAGAGGATCATTGGTTTTTCTATGTTTAATCTTTTTTATCCGAAGCCGGTCACATTTATGGCTTGATAAATATTGTTAAAACTCACTTTTGTGTATTTCTCTCAAATAATCCCCTGGAAATTATGCCGGGAGATTATAAAGTTCAGGATCATTCATTAACAAACCATTCCCGCCCCACTCCCTGGGGCTTTAAATCTCTTACGATTCACCATTGCAGGCGTTTCAAATGCGTATCAACCTGCCACACTCCCCCACACCAGTTGCCCTTTATGGAACGTCGCCGTTCTCGGCGAGATACGCGCCACCGCCTCGGCGGAACAGGAGGCGTCCACCAGCACAAAGCTGGCATCATCCTGCGCTTTGGGCCACACGCGCTCGCCTTTTTCGTTGAGCGGCAATACATCGCCAGTGGCTAAAAACAGCGAGCGGGAGAGGTTCTGTTCGTTAGGACGAATATAGAGCTGCGCGTACAGATTGGCTTTTTCCAGCATGTCGCCCAGGCCGTAAGGCGACCAGTGGTCGATAACGCTGTCGGTGCCGGTCATCACTTTTACGCCTTTGTCGTGCAACTGTTTGAGCGGCATATGCAGCGTGCCAATCGGCACCGTCGAGGCGATAGAAATTTGCTGCGCCGCCATCCGGTGCGCCAGTTCATCTACCTGTTGCTCATTGAGCGTTGCCAGCGCAAAGGCGTGGCTGATGGTCAGCTTGCCCTTCAGTTGCGGCGTTTTCTCCACCGTTTCAACCATATAATTGATGGCTGCCACGCCTGCCGGAGTGGTTTCGTGCAGGTGAATATCAACGCCTTTGTCGTAGTCCAGCGCAATCTGGAACATGGTATCGAGGGATTTTTCCATCGCGCCATCAACACTGGTCGGATCCAGACCGCCGACGTAATGCGCCCCCGCCTGCATCGCTTCACGCATTAAGGGTTCCGATTTCGACAGCAGCAAACCGTGCTGCGGGAAGGCGACAATTTCACACTCGAAGCCCGCCTGACGTCGCGCCAGCACCGCCTGCAAATTTTGCAGATTTTTCAGGCCGGAAACCGGTTCGATATTGCAGTGGCTGCGGGCAATGGTAGTGCCTTTCGACTGCAATAAATCGATCAGTTTTTCCGCTCGTTCCTGAGTGTACGGTTGCAGCTCCGGCAGCATTTTCTGCTCGAGTTTGATCATGTCCTGGATGGTGGTGCCTGCCGGGCGATTGAGCGAGCGCCACGGCCCGCCGTAAAAGGTTTTGTCGAGATGAATATGCATGTCGCGGGTGGTGGGCAGCATCAGCTTACCGCCAGCGTCATAGTGCGGCAGCGTGGCGTCCGGATGCTGCTTGTTCTCGCGCAGGGCAACAATTTTGCCGTTCTGAATCTCTACGGTCTGGTGCGCCGTGCGGGTCTGTACCGCCACACCGTTTTCGTAGTCAAAACCGGTTTCCAGCAGCACGTTGTCGAGATAGTAGTGCGGGTCAGTGATTTTCATGGTGTTATTCGCGTCGCAATGGATTGTGCCAGAGACTGCCGCATGGGCGAGCGGCACAGACGTACCAAACAGCGCGGCGGCGGTGACCATCTTACCGCTCTGGCTCAGAAATTCACGGCGGCTATTGTTTTCTTTCATCTTACGTCCTTACGTTTTAATAATATGGGTGCCCGTTTCACCGCGCAGCGCCGCAGGCAGGCATTCCGGCGTGGTGATAATCACTTCTTTGCCGCCCTGTTCCAGGAACGTCAGGCTGGCGATGATTTTTGGCAACATGCTGCCAGGCGGAAAATGCCCTTCCTGCATATAGCGGTTCATGGTGGCAATATCTACGCGATCCAGCGCCTGCTGCTGCGGTTTGCCAAAGTGAATACACACTTTTTCGACGCCAGTGGTGATCACCAGAATGTCAGCGTGAATTTCACGGGCCAATAGCGCGGTAGAGAGATCTTTGTCGATAACCGCGTCCACGCTTTGGTAATCCCCCGCTTCACTGCACACCACCGGGATTCCGCCGCCGCCCGCGCCAATCACCACAAAGCCTTGTTGGATCAGCGCCTTAATGGCCGGTGCTTCGACAATACGTTTCGGTTCCGGCGAGGCGACCACGCGGCGATAGCCCCGTCCGGCATCTTCAACAAAACGCCAGTCAGGGTTTGCCTTTTGTAATTCGTCACGCTGGCTTTCACTAAAGAATGCGCCGATGGGCTTGGTGGGATGGGCAAACCCCGGATCGTTTTTATCCACTTCCACCTGAGTCACCACGGTGACGGCTTTTTTCTCACCGTGACGCGCCAGTCGGTTATTCAGCGCCTGTTGGATCAGATAGCCAATGCCGCCTTGCGTATCCGCCACACAGTTCGCCAGCGGCGTTAAGGGCAGCCCTTCGCGCTCGTGGGCTATCTCCGCGCGGCGTAAATCCAGCCCGACCTGCGGCCCGTTGCCGTGGGTCAGCACAATGTCGTAATCGGAAGCCAGCATTTCCAGCACCGTATCAGCGACGGCTTTCACCGCCTCCGCCTGATGCTCAATCGACTGGCTGGCGTTATCTTTGATAATGCTGTTGCCACCAATGGCAACGACCACAAGTTCTTTCATGTTGTTATGTCCGCTACAGAGGGTGATGGGGTTATGAGAGTGAGGTTGCCCCTCTCCCCTGAAGGGAGAAGGGATCGTAAGGTGCGGTTGGAGAGTCAAACGCCGTAACGTTCGCACCAGCCAAGAATGGCTTTCTCGAAGCAGGCGAATGGTGGATGCACAATGCCCGCGCCAATCATGCCGATGCCCGCATCTTTATGAGCGATGGCGGTGTTGATCACCGGCAGAATGCCACTGCTACCCACGCGGGTGATGTCGATTGCCGATGGCACGCCCATAAAACCGAGCAGCGGAATGGTGACGTTGGGGTTTTCGCCAAGGGTGATTTCACGCATCTGACGGGAGAAATCGATAGCCTCTTCCACCGTGCCACCCACCAGCGCGACGATCGCGGGCGCGGTCGCCATAGCAAATCCGCCAATGCCGTAGGTTTCGGTGATGGCGCTGTCGCCGATATCCAGCCCCGAATCTTCCGGCTTATAACCGGCAAACATCGGGCCGATGACCTGCTGCGCCGGACCGGTAAACCATTGCCCCGGCAGGCCGCTGACCCGCAGGCCGAACTCGACGCCGTTACGCGCCATGGTGGTCACCACGGTGCTGTATTCGATGCCGTGCGCCGCATCCATCGCCGCTTTACACATCGCCATCCACGTCGGGCCGGAGAAGTAGTCGCTGCTGGCGACAAACTCAAACACTTCGCGCTGTTGCTCGACGGAATAACCCGCCTGAATAATCCCCGGCGTCAGCGCCTGAATCAGCAGCGTCGTCCCGGCGTTATTGCGGTTATGGCATTCATCGCCCATATGCAGCGCTTGCGCCAGCATTAAGCGCAGATCGATCTCGCCGATAATTTTCATCGCGTCGCGCAGCATTGGCCCCTGCACATCGCGCATCCAGTTGAGGCGGTCAATCACGCTCTGGTCGTTAGCGCCCATACGCAAAATCTTCGCCATCTGCTCGCTCATATTGGTGTAAGCGATGTTGCCGTAGGTTTTGTTTTTTACGATGTGCATAAACATCGAGGCCGAGGTAACACCCGCCATCGATCCCACGCAGTCATGTTCGTGGCACGGCGAGAAGGAGATCTCCCCGGAGGCCGCCAGTTCAGCCGCCTCGTCGAGATCTTTCGCCAGCCCTTCGAACACCAGCGCCCCGGTGACCGCGCCTTTCATCGCGCCGCACATTTTTTCCCAGGTGATCGGCGGCCCGGCGTGAAGAATGGTTTTCGGCGTCATGCCCGGCACCACGTTAATCGCCTGATCAAAACCAATCAGCACCGGATGCGACTGGATAATGCGCTCCAGCGCCTGCTGGTTAGCGGCGGCGATTTTGTCTGCCAGCGGCGAATCGGCAATGTTATCCAGCGCCTGCACCACCTGCATATTGCCCTGCCCCGGCGGCGTCCAGTCGAGTTGGGTCACTTCTACATGCTGTTTTTTCAGATCATCGCTAAACATGGCGATACCGACGTTAATAACGTTCAACGGTTGGCTAAACAGTGACTGGCTCATCAGGCTTCCTCCCCTTTGCAGATAAATTCACGCGCCAGCAATCCGGTATTGGTGCTACTGCTGGCCAGAATCACTCCGGCATCAAGCAGCATCTGGCTTTGTTGTTCTAATGATGGCGTATCAAGATCGGTACCCAGCACATAGGCGAGAATGATCAACTCACGTCCTTCGGCAGCGGCGATCGCTTTCGCTTCTTTGATCGCCTCGATGGTGGAGCCGACCGGATCTTCATGCGATCCAAATCCGAGCACAAAATCCATCACGATCACCGCCACTTCTGGATCGCGCGCTTCTTCGATCAAGCGACTGATGCGGTTGGTCGGGTCAATCATTGGATGCGGCTTGCCGTTGGTGAAGTCGTCATCACCAAAGTCGAGGAAGGTGTGTTTGATGCTGCGGCTGATATCTTGCAGGCGGAATTCCGGATCGGGCTGAATGTTGCTGTAGACATCGCCGTGTTTTTCCATCACCGCGAACATCGTTTCGTCGCACAGCGTGCCGCCGCAGAACAGGCCACGAATGTATTTCTGTTGCGGTTGCAGGCGAGCGCGCACGTCAGCAATCAATGGCTGGTTCAGGGTATGCAGGTCGAGATGTTCCTGTTTCACGCCGGAGAGCATTACCGCTTTCAGCGCCGCCTCTTTACTGCCGCGGGCAAACTGTAGCCCCTGCTCATCCACCGGCGTTTCGCCACGACCGAGGAAGCAAACCACCACTGGCTTGCGGCAGGCGCGCGCGCGTTCCAGCACTTTGCGGGCCACCGCAGGCGCAGGCGGTTTGGAGATAAGCACAATGATTTCAGTTTGCGGATCGTTTTCCAGCATCCCGATGGCGTCGAGCATCATCAGGCCGCCGATTTTCTCGCTCAGGTCGCGCCCGCCGGTGCCGATCAGTTGCGAAACGCCGCCGCCAAATTCATGGATACGGACGCTCAGTTCCTGGCTACCGGTGCCGGATGCGCCAACAATGCCGATGTTGCCGCGACGCACGGCGTTACCAAAGCAGAGCGCCGCGCCGTTGATAATCGCCGTACCGCAGTCTGGCCCCATCATCAGCAGCCCTTTTTCGTGGGCCAACTGTTTGAGCGCCAGTTCATCTTCAACTGAGACGTTATCGGAAAACAGCATCACGTTAAGATCGTTTTGCAGCGCCTGACGCGCTTCGCGAGCGGCAAACAGACCGTTGACCGAAATCACCGCCAGGTTACTTTCCGGGATATGCTTTTTGGCGCTGGCAATAGTGGCGTAACGCGCCTCGTGCGAGCCACTTTGCGCTTTGGTGTTGAACAGTTCTTCAATCTCCGCCAGCAACTGCTCGTTGTCCACACCCGATTTACCATTGATGACAATCATCAGGTCGCCGTTTTTCGCCTGCTCCAGCTCCGGCGTCAGCAGTCCTAAATTCTTCAGCACGCCTTTGTTCATTTCGGTCGCCATCGCCACAAATGCCTGCTCGACGCCGTCGAGTTTATTTGCACGCGTGGAGATAGACATCAGCGAGACAGAATCAAAATAGGTATTCGGTTTAATGACTATTTTAACTGACATAATTCCCTCCGTAGGTTTGGCTCAGCGCACAACCATCGGCCATGCCATACAGCATGTCGCAGCCGGAACTGGAGCCAATATGTTTAATTTTTTCTATTGCCTGAGTTGCGTTCCCAGGGATGTCATAAATAATGTTATGAATAAAACGATGAATATTTTCCCGGCAGCGTTGTTGTAATGCGGCTTCCAGCGTTATGGCACTTAATAACGTGGTATTATTTCTGCCGCGTTGCAGACCGCGATAAAATTCCTCTTTGTATTTTTCTGCCGGATGCCCGGAAATAAATAAAATAAGCGCCAGACCTGTTAAATAATCATCGGCTGATGGCGTAAGGCCAATCCCTAAGCCCATCATACTGGCGACTGCTGAGGCGATATTTTGTTTATCGTTTACTGCCTGAATAACTGCCCGACGTTTAATATGTAGTGCTTTATTTAACGCCTGATAAAACGGATTATCGCCGCGATAATTAAACAGGGTTTCATTTTCCCCCAGGTGCTGATGAATAATGTCATGCCACTGTTGCCAGGCGATAAGGTGAAAATTCACAGCGGCCATTTGCAAGGTTGGGGACAGCCAACGCAGGCAATGACTCATCTCTATATGAAGATGTTGACCAATCGTAATGCCTTGATCGTCAAACTGAACCTTATCACCATGCCGGAACAGACCATCAAAGTGAGTGAGTGCCAACCGACAACTGTTTGGCGCATTGTCGTACTCTTCACAAAGCAGCGTCAGCAACTGCTGGCGGGCCGGAAGTGCGATATTTACCGCTCTGGCAAAGACCTGTTCAACCTGTCCTTGCCCCCGCTGCGCCAGAAAATCAGCATCCGCAGTTAGCGCCCACACACACCGTCTTTCTGGTGTGTTGATAGCAAGCCTCCCGGTTTATGCACCTGCGGCAATCAGTAACTGCGCAATCTCTTCAAAGCCTCGTTCCCGCGCCAGTTCCAGCGGCGTTTTGCCATATTTATCCGTCATGTGCGGGCTGGCACCGTGTTCCAGCAATAACTGGACAATCGCCTGCTGTTTAATCCCGCCATCATTAAGCACAATTGCTTCCAGTAGCGGCGTCCAGCCAACATGGTTGGTCTGGTTAACGTTAATCTCCGTATGCGCCAAAAGCTCTTTTACAATACTTAAATGGCCTTTTTCACAGGCAGGCGTCAGGCCGACACCGCCAAAACGGGTGACGCAATTAAGATCAGGTTTAGCCGGTAAAATAATCCGTAACAGGGTTAAATCGCCGGTCAGGCAGCTAATTAAAAAAGGATTTGAACATATTTGATCTTGCTTATTAATATCCGCTCCGGCATCAATTAATGCCTGAACGCAAGCATATTGCTGATATAAACTTGCCAGCGTAATTGCCGTTTTCCCCTGACGATCGCAAGTATTAATATCGACACCCAGCGCAAGGCATGTTTTTACTTTATCGATATCACCCTGTTGCGCAGCCAATAAATAGTCGGCAGGTAGATTTTTTATAGTCATTCACATTCCCCTGGTTTTTGTGGCTGTTTTCGATGAATTGAGAATAGCAACGATAATCTGATAAAAGAACCCGCTTAAATTTAATTCGCCGTATTTCGCCTTTTTGTTGAATGATGTTCAACAATCTTTTCGCAGTGTGCGGTAGTGCAATATTTGTTTCTTTGACCCGATACCCTTTCACTCAATCAGGTTTTATTTCTCTATAGTCTGCACATGTAAGAGTAGCTTTCGTCCATGTCTAACCAGAGGGGAACAAGATGAACGGACTCACGGCAACGGGTGTCACCGTCGGTATTTGTGCAGGGCTTTGGCAGTTAGTGTCTTCACATGTCGGGCTCTCTCAGGGATGGGAATTATTAGGAACTATTGGCTTCGTCGCCTTTTGCAGTTTTTATGCCGCAGGCGGCGGTAAATCGGGGTTTATCAGAAGCCTGGCGGTTAATTATTCTGGGATGGTGTGGGCGTTTTTCGCCGCGCTGGCTGCCGGTTGGCTGGCCTCGGTGAGTGGATTGTCCACGTTCTGGGCGAGCGTGATTATGACTGTACCCTTCTCGGCGGTGGTGGTCTGGCAAGGACGTTTCGGTTTATTGTCTTTTATTCCCGGAGGCTTTCTCGGCATGACGCTATTTTTTGCCAGCGGGATGAACTGGACGGTGACATTACTGGGTTTTCTGGCGGGTAACTGCGTGGGGATAATTTCAGAATATGGCGGACAAAAATTAAGCGAAGCGACGACTAAACGCGACGGGTATTAAAAGTTATTCAAAAATGATTATCTATCTTTAACCGATACCTCTACAGTCATGGCTGGAGAAATTCATATTCGATAATGGCGGGAATGGTTTAATGAACTCAATTTTTACCGAAGAGAATCTGTTGGCATTTACTACCGCTGCGCGTTTTGGCAGCTTCAGTAAAGCCGCAGAAGAGTTGGGTTTAACCACTTCCGCCATTAGCTACACCATCAAGCGAATGGAAACAGGGCTGGATGTGGTGCTGTTCACTCGCAGTACCCGCAGCATTGAGTTAACGGAGTCCGGGCGTTATTTTTTCCGCAAAGCTACCGACCTGCTGAATGATTTTCACGCCATCAAACGCAGCATCGATACTATTTCGCAGGGTATAGAAGCACGGGTGCGCATTTGTATTAACCAACTGCTTTATACGCCCAAACACACCGCACGCTTATTACAGGTACTGAAAAAGCAGTTTCCAACCTGCCAGATTACCGTGACGACCGAAGTGTATAACGGCGTCTGGGATGCGATTATTAATAATCAGGCGAATATTGCTATCGGCGCACCCGACACGCTGCTGGACGGTGGCGGCATTGATTACACGGAGATTGGCGCGATTCGCTGGGCTTTTGCTATCGCCCCGGATCACCCGTTAGCCTTTGTGCCGGAACCCATCGCCGAAAGCCAGCTGCGTCTCTATCCCAATATCATGGTGGAAGACACCGCGCATACGATTAATAAAAAAGTGGGCTGGTTGCTGCATGGGCAGGAGTCGATTCTGGTGCCAGATTTCAACACCAAATGTCAGTGCCAGATTTTAGGTGAAGGAATTGGTTTTTTGCCGGATTACATGGTTCGCGAGGCGATGGAGCAATCCCTGCTGGTTACCCGCCAAATCCATAATCCGCGCCAGGATTCACGCATGTTACTGGCGACCCAGCACTCTGCCACCGGTCAGGTGACGCAGTGGATTAAAAAACAATTTTCGCCAAATGGCATATTAACGGGGATCTATCAGGATTTACTGCATCGGGAGAATTAATCGCTGCCAACCTCCCGATGCGCTGTGAATAGCGGTTTACATCAACCACCTGCTTTCATTACCCATTCAGAGATAAATTTATTACCCGGTACTGGCGGAGAGTACAAATAGCCCTGCAAAAAGTGAACGCCTTTGCCGATCATTAAATCCGCCTGCTCCTGGGTTTCTACCCCTTCCGCCACGATACTCAGACCAGGCTTACGCGCCAGTTCGACAATATTGTCCACAATATGACCGGATATTTCGTCCACGCTCGCCATTTGCACAAATGACTTATCGATCTTAATAAAATCGACCGGGAACGCCTGCAAGTAACGATAGGTCGCATAACCCGTACCAAAGTCATCCAGCGCAAAGGTAATGTTGTGCTGATGAAGGCTGTCAAATATCGCTCTGGCTTCTGGCGTTACCGGAATAGGGTTACGTTCCGTTAGCTCGAGAACCAGTTTGATTTTATCGTTTCCTAATTTCTTGACCAGGTTCAGGCATTCTTTTTCAAATCCCGCGGCCAAAAAACAACCCGCCGAGACGTTGATGCCAATATGGAAATTATCCGGCAGCAAATGTTTTACCGGCATCAGAATATCCGCAGTCTGTTTCATCAACTGGCGAGTCATTATGACGATAAGACCAGATGACTCCGCCAGAGGAATAAACTGATCCGGTGGGATAATTCCCGTTTGTGGATGTTCCCAGCGGACAAGCACCTCACAGCCCGTCAGTACCCCAGTCTGCGCGCAGAAAACCGGTTGGATCCACGGTTTAAACTCATGGTTTTCCAACGCCAGACTGATGGCTTCAGGCGTGACGATATGGTGATAGTGATTATCATTAATATATTTGTGACTATTATTACCCGTGGCGGATATGATCTCCGGATTGTACTGAAAGAAAATATCCCGCCAGAAAGTAATATCGCTCTGAATCCCCAGTTTCTCAAAGAGCTGTTTCTTTTGATGTGAAATGGTCTTTGCACTGCGATTTCTGTACTGTGATATTTCTGTTACAGACATTCCCTGCATCAGCAGCTTGAGTAGCAGTCGTTCTTTCTCGGATACGCTACCAGGCAATGACAAATGAACCGTTGTACCGAACTCTTGCAGAAAAACACGAAAATCACATGAATTCATGAACACACCTTTATCTTTTATCGCTGTTCAGTATGAGTGATTACCTGTGGATTCCTGAGCACACATAAGGGGTAACCATAAACATCAGCGATGCCATACGCATAACATCCCACATTACTATCAAAAAGATTATCTTTACCTCTGATGCTCGCTCAAAAACAGTTACGCTAAATACCTTAAAAAGGTAATCACAAGTCAAACTCAGGAGATAATCACGCAAGAATGCAATATTAAAATTCAGATACTCATTTTTGGTAATAAAGAAGTAGTTGGACTATTTCAATATTTATAATTTCCCACTACGTATTGACGCCCATTCATGAGTAAAGGCGCATTATATGAATTTAACAATCCAGATCAACTGAAAATACCTCAACCTCATAAACACATAGCGTCAACATTCAATGACATAATGAGTAAAGATGTTGGTTATGCATACACGTCATTACTCTATGCCTATCCCTTAACAACCTGCTTTTTAAGGCTGAATCCATTCAGCAATAGATAGCCAACATTATAACAATGACAATAAAAACAATATTTAAAACAATCAATAAAATATCAGACACAGACAATTAAACCTTAAACAACAAACAGTTACATTGATTTTAGTTGATTTGCGCTACGCGTTTCCCATGAATAAAGCGTCATTTCAAATTAGCACCAATATTTACATTAAATAAGACTAAGCTTATTGAACATTCACAACAGTCCAAGCGTAGGTTTTGGGCTTCAATAGTTCTTTTCTTTTTTATTATCTGTTGCCTGGCAATCATCAATCGATACTAAGGGCTTAACTGTACACAGATATAACGTATCAAGAGGTAAGAGAAACCGCGCCATATGCAGACATGGCGCGGTTTTATGCAATAACAATCACGCGTCCGGGAACATCACGCTATGGCCCGGCGCTTCACGATGGAGATGGATAAAGTTAAGATGCCGCTCGTACTGGTCAAGAATATCGGTGATCACCTGCTCTTTGCTGTAGTCCATCAGGTCGTTGCCCTGGCTGCCTTCTAACAGGAAGGTTTCCAGCCGGTAGTAGGTCGATTTACCGCTACGTGCGCGGTAGGTAAAGCCCGGCACCGAATATTGCTGCGGCCAAATCTGATAGACAAAGTTTTGCTCTTCGCCCATATGCACCAACAAATCCAGATGCCCCAACTGTTGTCCCTCTTCCGGCGGCAGGCTTTTTAGCTCCACGTACGCGCCGCGCAACCGCAGCTCCTGCGCCACTTCTTCCATTGCCGGGTAACAGACCGTCTCCATCATCTGTTTAGTGTAACGCGTGCCCGGATAATTCATCAGGCGCGAGAGACGTTTTTTCCAGCTCAGGCGATCCTGAAGCCCCAGCGGTCGCGGCGCGGTATCACGGTTGGCACTTTCACGGCGGTAATCTTCTACCTTCAGAGATTTATACAACCCCGCCATCACGAAGAAAATCACAAAGCTGAACGGCAGCCCCATGATTACCGTGGTGTTTTGCAGCGCGGATATCCCGTTGGTCATCAGCATGCCGAGCGTTAGCAGGCCAATCGCCACCGACCAGAAGACGCGCAGCCAGCCGGGGGCGTCGCTGTTGATATCTTTAAGCTGCGAGGTGAAATTCCCCAGCACCAGCGCCCCGGAGTCCGCCGAGGTCACATAAAACAGCAGGCCAGTAATGGTGGCGACGGAGGCGCTAAAGGTAAACGCCGGATACTGCGCCAGCAGGCTGTAGAAGCCGCGCTCCGGATGGACCATCGCTTCCTCGGCAAATGCCGCGCCGCCGTGGATGATTTCATACAGCGCGCTATTGCCGAACACCGAGAGCCATAACAGCGTGAAGGTAAACGGAATAATCAACGTGCCCAGCACGAACTGGCGAATGGTACGCCCGCGCGAGATACGCGCCAGAAACAGGCCGACAAACGGCGACCATGCCACCCACCATGCCCAGAAGAAGAGCGTCCAGTTATTCATCCACTCAACCGGACGGTCGAAGGCAAAACTGTTGAGCGTCATGCCCATAAAGCGATTCACATAGTCGCCAACGTTCAGCACCAGCGCATTAAGCAGGAACGAGGTGTCGCCCATAAACAGCACGAAAAGGATCAATCCCAGCGCCAGCGCAACGTTAAGTTCCGATAACACACGAATGCCCTTATCGACACCGGAGGTGACAGAGATCGTGGCGATGATCACCGACAAGGCGATCAGTGCCGCTTTCGCCGCCATTGAATCGGGAATATCAAACAGTACGCTCAAGCCATAGTTAAGCTGCACCACACCGATACCGAGCGTAGTGGCAATACCGAAGATGGTGCCGATTACCGCTGCAATATCCACTGAATGACCAATCGGCCCGTTAATCCGTTTACCGAAGATCGGGTACAGCGCCGAGCGGATGGTGAGCGGCAAATTATAACGATAGCTAAAGTATCCGAGCGCCATGCCCATCAGCGCATACATCGACCAGCCGGTTAAGCCGTAGTGAAACAGCGTCCAGACCATCGCCTGACGCGCAGCCTCAATCGTCTGACCCGCGCCTTCCGGCGGCTGCATATACTGCGTTACCGGTTCGGCTACGGAGAAGAACATCAGGTCGATACCGATCCCGGCAGCAAACAGCATCGCCGCCCAACTCAGCAGACTGAATTCCGGTTTGGATTGTTCTGGCCCGAGCTTCACCGAACCAAAACGCGAACAAGCGATACAGACCACAAAGACAATATAGAGCGTTGCCGCCAGCAGATAGTACCAACCGAAGGTTTTAGAGACCCAGTCCAGCGTGCGTCCAATCCACAGGGCCGAGAAGTCGCGAAACAGGATCGTTGTCAGGGAAAACAACAAAATCAGTCCGGCGGAAGTGTAAAACACCACCGGATTGATTTTGTCCTTTTCCCTGCTGTGTGAAAGGTCTGTCATCCAGTATCCCCACTGTTATTGTTACCATTTAAAATCAAATTCGTAACAATTAAGACACATTTTATATTGAACGTCCAATCAATAACCGCTTTAATAGATAAACAACGCTGATGAATGGAGTGGCGAAAATGCCCAAATTGGGGATGCAGTCGATCCGGCGCAGACAACTGATCGACGCCACGCTGGAAGCAATAAATGAAGTGGGCATGCACGATGCAACGATCGCGCAGATCGCCCGCCGTGCAGGCGTTTCTACGGGGATCATCAGCCACTATTTCAGGGACAAAAATGGTCTGCTGGAAGCAACCATGCGCGATATCACCAGTCAGCTGCGTGACGCGGTTTTGAATCGATTACATGCACTTCCGCAGGGCAGTGCAGAGCAGCGATTACAGGCGATTGTTGACGGGAATTTCGATGAAACGCAGGTCAGTAATGCTGCGATGAAAGCCTGGTTGGCGTTTTGGGCCAGCAGTATGCATCAGCCAATGCTTTACCGTTTGCAGCAGGTGAGCAGCCGCCGCTTGTTGTCGAATCTGGTGAGCGAATTTCACCGCGAGTTACCGCGCCAACAGGCACAGGAAGCGGGCTACGGCCTTGCCGCGCTGATTGACGGATTATGGCTGCGCGCGGCACTGAGCGGCAAACCGCTGGATAAACCTCTCGCACACTCGCTGACCCGTCACTTTATTACTCAGCATTTACCCACCGATTAACCGAGGAGACGTGATGTCCCGAATGGCAGAACAGCAGCTTTATATACATGGTGGTTATACCTCCGCCACCAGCGGTCGCACCTTCGAGACCATTAACCCGGCCAACGGTAACGTGCTGGCGACCGTGCAGGCCGCCGGGCGTGAGGATGTCGATCGCGCCGTGAAGAGTGCCCAACAGGGGCAAAAAATCTGGGCGGCGATGACCGCTATGGAACGCTCGCGTATTCTGCGTCGGGCCGTTGATATTCTGCGTGAACGCAATAACGAACTCGCAAAACTGGAAACCCTCGACACCGGAAAAGCGTATTCGGAAACCTCAACCGTCGATATCGTTACCGGCGCGGACGTGCTCGAGTACTACGCCGGGCTGATCCCGTCGCTGGAAGGCAGCCAGATCCCATTGCGTGAGACGTCATTTGTCTATACCCGCCGCGAACCGCTGGGCGTAGTGGCAGGGATTGGCGCATGGAACTACCCGATCCAGATTGCCCTGTGGAAATCCGCCCCGGCGCTGGCGGCAGGCAATGCAATGATCTTCAAACCGAGCGAAGTCACCCCGCTTACCGCGTTAAAGCTGGCTGAAATTTACAGCGAAGCGGGCCTGCCGGACGGTGTATTTAACGTGTTGCCGGGCGTGGGCGCGGAGACCGGGCAATATCTGACCGATCATCCGGGCATTGCCAAAGTGTCATTTACCGGCGGTGTCGCCAGCGGCAAAAAAGTGATGGCTAACTCGGCAGCTTCCTCCCTGAAAGAAGTGACCATGGAACTGGGCGGTAAATCGCCGCTGATCGTTTTCGACGATGCAGATCTCGATCTCGCCGCTGATATCGCCATGATGGCGAACTTCTTCAGCTCCGGTCAGGTGTGTACCAACGGCACCCGCGTCTTCGTTCCGGCGAAATGCAAAGCCGCATTTGAACAAAAGATTCTGGCGCGCGTTGAGCGCATTCGCGCGGGCGACGTTTTCGATCCGCAAACTAACTTTGGCCCGCTGGTCAGCTTCCCGCATCGCGATAACGTGCTGCGTTACATCGCCAAAGGCAAAGAGGAAGGCGCGCGCGTACTGTGCGGCGGCGATGTACTGAAAGGCGATGGCTTCGATAACGGCGCATGGGTTGCACCGACCGTGTTCACCGATTGCCGCGACGAAATGACCATCGTGCGCGAAGAGATCTTCGGTCCGGTGATGTCGCTTCTCACTTATGAATCTGAGGACGAAGTGATTCGCCGCGCCAATGATACCGACTACGGCCTAGCGGCGGGCATCGTGACGGCGGACCTGAACCGCGCGCATCGCGTCATTCATCAGCTGGAAGCGGGTATTTGCTGGATCAACACCTGGGGCGAATCCCCTGCTGAGATGCCCGTTGGCGGCTACAAACACTCCGGCATTGGTCGCGAGAACGGCGTGATGACGCTCCAGAGTTACACCCAGGTGAAGTCCATCCAGGTTGAGATGGCTAAATTCCAGTCCATATTCTAACCAGGAGGTTTATTTGCAATTTGACTACATCATTATTGGTGCCGGCTCAGCCGGCAACGTTCTCGCTACCCGTCTGACTGAAGATCCGAACACAACCGTGCTGCTGCTTGAAGCAGGCGGCCCGGACTATCGCTTTGACTTCCGCACCCAGATGCCCGCCGCGCTGGCATTCCCGCTACAGGGTAAACGCTATAACTGGGCCTATGAGACGGAACCGGAACCGTTTATGAACAACCGTCGCATGGAGTGCGGACGCGGTAAGGGGCTTGGCGGGTCATCACTGATCAACGGCATGTGTTACATCCGTGGTAACGCGCTGGATCTCGATAACTGGGCGCAAGAACCCGGTCTGGAGAACTGGAGTTATCTCGACTGCCTGCCCTACTACCGCAAGGCCGAGACTCGCGATGTAGGCGAGAACGACTACCACGGTGGCGATGGCCCGGTGAGCGTCACTACCTCCAAACCCGGCGTCAATCCGCTGTTTGAAGCGATGATTGAAGCGGGCGTGCAGGCAGGCTACCCGCGCACGGACGATCTCAACGGCTATCAGCAGGAAGGTTTTGGCCCGATGGATCGCACCGTCACGCCGCATGGCCGTCGCGCCAGCACCGCGCGTGGCTATCTCGATCAGGCCAAATCGCGCCCTAACCTGACCATTCGTACTCACGCCATGACCGATCACATCATTTTTGACGGCAAACGCGCGGTGGGCGTCGAGTGGCTGGAAGGCGACAGCACCATTCCAACCCGCGCGACAGCGAATAAAGAGGTGCTGTTATGTGCAGGTGCGATCGCCTCTCCGCAGATCCTGCAACGTTCCGGCGTGGGTAGCGCTGAACTGCTGGCGGAGTTTGATATTCCGCTGGTGCATGATTTACCCGGCGTCGGCGAAAATCTTCAGGATCACCTGGAGATGTACCTGCAATATGAGTGCAAAGAACCGGTTTCCCTCTACCCTGCCCTGCAGTGGTGGAATCAGCCGAAAATCGGTGCGGAGTGGCTGTTTGGCGGCACCGGCGTTGGTGCCAGCAACCACTTTGAAGCAGGCGGATTTATTCGCAGCCGTGAGGAATTTGCGTGGCCGAATATTCAGTACCATTTCCTGCCAGTGGCGATTAACTATAACGGCTCGAACGCAGTGAAAGAGCACGGCTTCCAGTGCCACGTCGGATCGATGCGCTCGCCAAGCCGTGGGCATGTGCGGATTAAATCCCGCGACCCGCACCAGCATCCAGCGATTCTGTTTAACTACATGTCGCACGAGCAGGACTGGCAGGAGTTCCGCGACGCAATTCGCATCACCCGCGAGATCATGCATCAACCGGCGCTGGATCAGTATCGTGGCCGCGAAATCAGCCCCGGTGTCGAATGCCAGACGGATGAGCAGCTCGATGAGTTCGTGCGTAACCACGCCGAAACCGCCTTCCACCCGTGCGGTACCTGCAAAATGGGTTATGACGAGATGGCAGTGGTTGACGGCGAAGGCCGCGTACACGGGCTGGAAGGCCTGCGCGTGGTGGATGCGTCAATTATGCCGCAGATTATCACCGGCAATTTGAACGCCACGACTATTATGATTGGCGAGAAAATGGCGGATATGATTCGCGGGAAGGATGCGTTGCCGAGGAGCACGGCGGGATATTATGTGGCAAATGGGAGGCCGGTGAGAGCGAAAAAATGAGTCGTGATGTGAACTGACTCAGGAACCTATCAGATTGAGAGTTACCGTTCTACTATGAGGACCGAATCCTTATATAAAACACTGAGGTAACTCTCATGCTTCATATCCAGTATTCATGATGCTGGTTTTTTGCTGATATTTAACCCGAACACTCCTGATACAGCCTATTAATTCATTTATCTGCGGCAGATTTTATTTTCTGGATATATTATGAGTGAACAAATCAAACAGGATATCGATCTGATTGAGATTTTATTTTATCTGAAGAAAAAGATTCGTATTATCCTTTTTATTATAACTATCTGTATGGCAATGGTGCTGTTGTTTCTGTATATCAATAAAGATAATATAAAAGTGAGTTACAGCCTAAAAATAAACCAGACAACACCAGGCATACTTGTTAGCTGTGATAGCAATAATAACTTTGCCTGTCAGACCACAATGACTGAAGATGTTATTCAGCGAATTACTACATTTTTTCAGACCAGCCCAGATGTCAAGAACAGAGAAATAAAGCTGGAATGGTCAGGAGATAAGAGAGATTTACCAACTGCTGAAGCGGAAATATCTCGCGTGCAGGCGTCTATTATCAAATGGTATGCGTCAGAATATCATAATGGCAGGCAAGTTCTCGATGAGATACAAACACCTTCAGCAATTAACAGTGAGCTTTATACAAAAATGATATACCTGACCAGGAACTGGTCATTGTATCCGAACGGTGATGGCTGTGTAACTATAAGCTCACCAGAAATAAAAAATAAATACCCTGCTGCCATTTGCCTGGCTCTGGGATTTTTTATAAGCATTGTAATTTCTGTAATGTTTTGCCTTGTCAAAAAAATGGTAGATGAATACCAACAAAACTCTGGGCAGTAATAAACAGCATTCTGACAGAGAGTGCCTGTATAAAACTATAGTGACAATGACCGGGAAGGGAGCCCGTCTTCAGGAATGGATTCCTGTCTTTTTCACTGTAAATATCCTGGCATTACTAATGCCAGGATATTTACAGAAGAGCAGCATAACCATGACGGAACGGGGTTAAGTCAGGTTGTCCTTAACGCTATTCACAACCTCGTATGCCGACTTCAGGTTTATGTCCAGACTTCATATCACTCTCAGCAATCCTCAATAATCAGATACACCGCTTTCACCGGACCATGAACCCCGACGACTTTGATAAGCTCAATGTCCGCCGTTGAACTGGGACCACTGATGATGTTAATACATGACGGCATTCGTTCACCGGCCTGCGCTTTCTGATGCAATTTTTCTGCAAGTTGCGCTATACGCGGCAGGATTGTGCTTTTACGCAGGATAAAAAGAGAAGATTCCGGGAGCAGGCTCAATGAACGCCCGCGCTCGGCGGCGGAAAAAAGAACCACGCCTCCCGATTCGGTTAAACCATATTCAGCATACACGACACCCACTTTAGCCTGCTCTGCCTGCGAGATATTCTCGGCACCTTTCGCCGGATCCCAAACAACGGCATTGCATTCCTGCTGCAAACGTTCGCTAATCCCCAATTCCTCCAGCCTCGTGTCACCGCTAATCACGACCGACTGATCTCCCAGCTCTTTACACAGACGTATTGCAGCTTCTGCCGCCTTCGCCTCGCTGGTCAGCTCACAGCGCGTCAACATAACATCGCTGGCAAACTGAATAAACGCGTCACAGCGCTGCTGTTGGTTAAGTTGGGTAAGCCGCTCGTTAGCATAGTTGTTAAGCGGCGCATCTTCTGCTTGCGGTTCAAGTCGCAACGGGCGACCCAGTGCCTGAGCAACGTTATTCAAAAATTCGCTCCGATTATCCATTCTTTTTCTCCTGCGCCTGATGTTTCTTAAACCAACTACGGAAACTCTCTCCGTCAGCTTCAGGAAGATCGCGTGCTTCCATCCAGTCGCTAATCGCGCCAAATTTGAGTGGTGTTTTGCCGCCATTGATAAACCAGCTTGCCGCATGAGCGCCGGCCATCATCCCGACTTTCCACAATCCTGGATGACTATTGGCATAAGCGAACATTTTTATCGCCCGTTGCTCTGCTTTTGCGGTGATCCCTTTTTCAGCCATCACCCGACGATGACGCAAAATCAGTTTTGACAGCGGAATACGCACCGGACACACGCTGTCACAAGCAGTGCATAAAGAGCAGGCGTAGGGTAAATCTTTAAAATCTTTATAGCCGCCAAGTAGCGGAGAAATCACCGCACCAATTGGCCCTGGATAAATAGAGCCATATCCATGACCGCCAATATGGCGATATGCCGGACAAGTATTCATACAAGCCCCGCAGCGAATACAGCGCAGCACATCCCGAAATTCAGAGGCCAGCACCTCAGAACGCCCGTTATCGACAATAACCAGATGAAACTCTTCAGGACCATCAACGTGCCCCGCTTCGCGCGGTCCTGTCAGCCAGGTGTTGTATCCCGTCAAACGTGCACCAACGGCACTGCGCGCCAGCATGGTGATCAATACATCTACCTCGGCAAACGTGGGGGCAATACGCTCCATTCCCATCACTGCAATATGCGTTTTAGGCAGCGTGGTACACATTCGCGCATTACCTTCATTGGTCACCAGGCATACCGAACCGGTCTCTGCCACCGCGAAATTACAGCCGGTAATACCTATTTCAGCACTGAGGAAATCTTCGCGGATTTTTTGCCGAATGAATAAGGTCATTGCTTCAGGCGTTTCCGGCCCCTCATAGCCCAGACGTTCGTGTAGCACTCGACGGATCTGATGGCGATCTTTATGAATTGCCGGGACCACAACATGAGAGGGCGGCTCTTGATCCAGCTGGAGAATGTATTCACCCAGATCGGTTTCAATCACCTGAATGCCAGCATCCTGCAACACATGATTGACACCAATCTCTTCGGTCACCATCGATTTAGATTTCACCACCTTCCGGGCATTTTTGCGTTGGGCAACCTGTAAAATATAGCGGGTGGCGTCTTCTTTGGTTTTTGCAAAATAGACGTGACCGCCGTTTTGTGTCACTTTTTCTGAGAGCTGGTACAGATAAGCGTCGAGATTACTCAGAACATGATCACGTATCTGGGCGGCCCGATCGCGCCACTCCTCCCAGTGCCCCAATTCATCGACCATTTTTTGCCGATTTGCCCCAATACGCTGCTGCGCGTTTGCCACCGCTTTGCGCATGATAGGATCTTCAATTTGCTGACGGATGCGTGTCTTAAAATCTGTATTACTGGTTTTGATCGACATCTTTATATCCTCAGCGGCTCATCAGCACTTCAGCAATATGCATTACTTTGACTTTCTGCCCTTCCCGTTGTAATCGCCCACTGATGTTCAGCAGGCAACTCACGTCAGCACCAATTAAATACTCAGGGCGGACTTCCATCAGGTGCGCAACCTTTTCTTTCACCATCTCGCCGGATATTTCGGCCATTTTGACCGAGAACGTGCCGCCAAATCCGCAGCAGGTATCCTGTTCAGCAAAGGTCAACAGCTCCAGTCCACGCACATTTTTCAGCAGCGTAAGTGGTTCGTCCTTCACCCCCAGCTTACGGGCCAGGCTACAAGATGGGTGATACACCGCTCTCCCTTGCAAACTGGCACCTACATCGACTACCCCTAATGTATTAACAATAAAAGAGGTGAGATCCTGCATACGCGCGGCAACCTTTTCGGCACGTGATGCCCATTCAGGTTCATCCGCCAGATACGTCGGGTAACTTTTTACGGCATAGGTGCAAGAGCCAGCCGGTGAAATAATGGGATCGTCGTTATCCTCCAGTGCGGCGATCAGATTTTTCATCCCTGGAATCGCTTCTTTGATATAACCGCTATTGATCGCAGGCTGACCGCAGCATCCCTGTTTCTCCGGGAAATTTACGCGACAGCCGAGTTTTTCCAGTAGCAGCACGGAGTCTCGTGCCATTCTTGATTTCAGGGCGTCACCAATACAGGTGACAAAGAAATTGACATTCACAACTAATACTCCATTACTTCATACCCATTTATGCCCGATGGTTCCCCCCTTCCGGGGGATCAATCATCAATAAATATGGCGTTCTTTTTTAATTGGCTAGTAACATACCACCCCTCATTTGTATGACAAATGATAATCTTTCATCTAAACTTCAAATGCAATAACTAATTTTATTTCTTTCGGCATCGCTCACATTTTATAGGGAAATCGACGATCATTTTTAGCATAAGAAATCCATTTAAAAAGGCTACATCCCTTATACCTATTCAGTGCTACTTATTCAGGGGTTATTGAGATATACACTGATGGTGTACAAACAAAATCACCAACAATAATTACGTATCAAGTAATAATCGGCACTTTATTTAATTGAAGCAATTTAGTTTGCATTTTTATTTAAAAACTGAGCTAGAGTCCATCAGAAAAAAATATATAAAGCCCAAACCACCGTTGGAAATAGAAATAGTTGAAAGGCTCACAACTCCCGGAATGCGGATTATCTTTGCTCCGATTGCTGGCGGTTTTATTCAGGGTGCAAGCTGTCTGACCCTTTCCCGATATTCTCCCGGAGTACAACCAAACTCGCGGACAAACGCCTTGTGAAAAGATGATTCACTGGCATAGCCTACTGACTCAGCGATCACCACAACAGGGAGCATTTCCCGGGAAAACATCTGGGCCGCTATTTGTAGACGCAACTTTGTTAATACAGCTAGCGGCGTGGTTCCGGAAACATCACGGAAAAGCTGGGCAAAACTTGCCCGGGACATGTGGGCGATGCTGGCCAGCGATTCGACGGTCCAGGCGTGTCCTGGCATTTCCAGCATTTGCTGTATTACCGCACCAAGACGTGGATGCAGAAGCAAACTGAGAATGTTTTTCTCTGTATTAACCTGTGCAATCCACTCACGCACCGCGAGGGTAAAGAATGTAGCGCAGATCTGGCTACACAGAGCATCCACTCCCGGCATTGCCGATCTGGATTCCTGTTGTAAAAACGGGATCGCCTCCCTCAGCCAGTTATATTCCACGCTATGGTTCACTGGTGCTACAAACAGCGTTTCCGGCAAAGACGTTAAAAAATAACGCGCCGAATGTTGCAGCCGAAGAGTGCCACAGACAATACAGGTCGATTCATTATCGACATGGCTCAGGCGATGAGCTGAATTTTGTGGTAGCAGGACCACATTTCCCGGGCGTAATGTAAAAATCTCTCCCGTCGGCATTTCCAGCTTCGCCGCTCCTTGCGTTAACGCATGCCAACGAATAACCGACAATTCCCCGGCACCATGTGGAAGTTGCCAGTCACTTCCTAACACGCAATTCTTATCGATCGTTCCTTGTGGAGCGTTAAGCATCAACAAACGGCTAAGAGCATCCATATCAGACTCCTGAGTAGTTTTTTGATTACAAACACCAACTATCTTAGTCAATAATTAATCTAATACCATCAAATAGTTAATCATGATTTTTGTTTTGTGATTCTGATTAAGAAAAAGAAAATACCAGACGATAAGACAAAATATCAAGCGTTGTGAAGAAATGTTATTTGCTCTTTTGCGTCTATAGTCATGATGTCAAATGAACGCGTTTCGACAGGAAATCATCATGAATAAATATCAGGCAGTTATTATTGGTTTTGGCAAGGCTGGAAAAACATTAGCCGTCACGCTGGCAAAAGCAGGTTGGCGTGTGGCTCTCATCGAACAATCAAATGCAATGTATGGCGGGACCTGTATTAATATCGGCTGTATCCCAACCAAAACATTGGTTCATGACGCACAGCAGCACACAGATTTTGTCCGTGCCATACAGCGTAAAAATGAAGTGGTTAATTTTTTACGTAATAAGAATTTTCATAATCTTGCGGATATGCCCAATATCGACGTGATCGACGGCCAGGCGGAGTTTATCAATAATCATAGCCTGCGTGTTCATCGGCCTGAGGGAAATCTGGAAATTCATGGCGAGAAAATTTTTATTAATACCGGTGCACAAACCGTGGTTCCGCCAATTCCTGGAATTACCACCACGCCAGGAGTATATGACAGCACCGGATTACTTAATCTAAAAGAATTGCCTGGGCATTTAGGTATTTTAGGCGGCGGATATATTGGCGTTGAGTTCGCCTCTATGTTCGCTAATTTTGGCAGCAAGGTAACCATTTTAGAAGCAGCTTCGCTGTTTTTGCCTCGGGAAGATCGGGATATTGCTGATAATATCGCGACGATTTTACGCGATCAGGGCGTCGATATTATCCTCAATGCCCATGTGGAGCGAATCAGTCACCATGAAAATCAAGTGCAAGTGCATAGCGAGCACGCCCAACTGGCGGTGGATGCACTGTTAATAGCTTCCGGTCGTCAACCGGCTACCGCTTCGTTACATCCAGAAAATGCCGGTATCGCAGTAAACGAGCGCGGGGCAATTGTCGTTGACAAGCGATTACATACCACCGCAGACAATATTTGGGCGATGGGAGATGTTACCGGCGGGCTGCAATTTACTTATATTTCACTGGATGATTACCGCATTGTACGTGATGAGTTACTGGGTGAAGGCAAACGTAGTACTGATGATCGGAAAAATGTGCCTTATTCCGTATTTATGACACCGCCCCTGTCCAGGGTTGGTATGACAGAAGAACAAGCCAGAGAGAGTGGTGCTGATATTCAGGTGGTGACATTGCCTGTAGCTGCAATTCCGCGCGCCAGAGTGATGAACGATACCCGTGGGGTATTAAAAGCGATTGTTGATAATAAAACCCAACGTATATTAGGGGCATCACTGCTGTGTGTTGACTCCCACGAGATGATTAATATAGTGAAAATGGTGATGGATGCCGGGCTGCCTTATAGCATATTACGCGATCAGATATTTACTCATCCGTCGATGAGCGAATCACTCAATGATCTATTTTCATTAGTCAAATAAACTCAAAATCAGACGCCAGAACAAATATTCTGGCGTCTCAGAGAAAAGAATCTTATTAATTCTCTGTTACTCTATAACTTCTTAATCACTTCATTGATGGTATTTTATATGTTTAAAAAATCTGTTTTATTTGCAACACTATTATCTGGCGTTATGGCATTTTCCACCAATGCAGATGATAAAATAATTCTGAAACATATCAGCGTCTCGTCAGTATCAGCATCACCGACAGTTCTGGAGGATGCCATTGCTGATATGGCCAGAAAATATAATGCTTCATCCTGGAAAGTCACATCGATGCGAATTGATAATAATTCAACCGCAACAGCAGTATTGTATAAATAAGGATGTTCACAATGGAAAAATACCTTCACCTGTTAAGTCGGGGAGATAAAATTGGCCTGACATTGATTCGTCTGAGTATTGCGATTGTTTTTATGTGGATTGGGTTATTAAAGTTTGTCCCTTACGAGGCAGACAGCATTACACCATTCGTCGCAAACAGTCCACTAATGTCGTTCTTTTATGAACACCCGGAAGACTATAAACAGTATCTGACTCACGAAGGCGAATACAAACCAGAAGCAAGGGCATGGCAATCGGCCAATAATACCTATGGTTTTTCCAACGGTCTTGGCGTCGTGGAGGTGATTATTGCTCTGCTGGTTTTGGCTAATCCTGTCAATCGCTGGTTAGGTTTATTGGGAGGGCTGATGGCATTTACCACACCGTTGGTAACACTCTCATTTTTAATCACCACCCCGGAGGCATGGGTACCCGCATTGGGTGACGCTCATCATGGTTTCCCTTATTTATCCGGTGCTGGTCGCCTGGTATTGAAAGATACTCTGATGCTGGCAGGTGCTGTCATGATAATGGCAGATTCGGCGCGGGAAATTCTTAAACAACGCAGTAATGAATCCAGTTCAACGTTAAAAACTGAATATTGATAATCCGAACACTGTCTGTTGTTCACTTTTTCAGGCGTCAGGCCCCCTTTCTGATGATGAAGCCTGACGCCATATTACCGGAGATATGACAGAGTGAAGATCAATATCACTCCCCTGTTAAAAGATTCTTGTCGTCTCAGGTAAAATACATGATTAATATCAATCATGTATTTTTACAGCAAGACAACCACGAACAAATTCAGGATTAAAATGTTTTACCGACTCCCCAACATAACCCAAATCAAGCGAACTAATTTGTGCCATTTCTTTCTCTGTCAGTGAGAAATCCCAGATAGCAAAATTTTCTTCGATACGCTGTTGATGTGTCGATTTCGGAATAACGACCACTCCCCGTTGAATATTCCAACGCAGAATGACTTGAGAAATCGATTTTTGATGGGCATCTGCAATACTCTGAAGCAGATTATTTTCAAAGGGTTTATGTCGTCCACCACCTAACGGAGCCCATGCTTCAGGCTGCACGTTATAATACTTCATGGTTGCCAGCGCCTCTGGTTGGGCAAAATAGGGATGCAACTCGACCTGGTTGACCATCGGTTTAACTCTTACCGTTTCACAAAAGTTCGCCAGAACATGAGGATAGAAATTGGAAACCCCAATTGCTTTTAATTTGCCCTCTTCATAGGCATCTTCGAGTGCACGCCACGCACTGAAATAATCGCGCATAGCCTGGTGCAATAAATAGAGGTCGAAGTATTCTAGTCCCGATTTTTTTAATGATGCTTCAATACCTGCTTTTGCCGTATCCTGATTCAACATATCCTGCACCCACAATTTAGACGTTATAAATAACTCATCTCGGGTACATAAACCTTCAGATATAGCTTCACGAACGGCTTCACCGACGGCATCTTCATTACCGTATACCGCTGCAGTGTCGATGAGTCGATAACCCGTGCGGATAGCATTCAACACTGACTGTTTGCACACGTCTTTATCGGTAACCTGAAAAACACCAAATCCCATCATCGGCATTTTCAGATTGTTACTTAATACGGAAAATTCCACTGTCAGTCCCTCCATTAGGTATGAACAATGAGTCTACGTTAAAACGTAACCTCAAATTAGTATGTGGATTTTGATATCACTTATGCAAAAAATTCATTAATAATGTAGGACTGAAACCTCTCTATTTTTGGGGCAATGAAGCAGACGCTATCAGTGCTTTTGCCTTGGGACTTGCTGTTTTTGATACACTTAAGGCCCAGGACATAACGAAAATGTGCGATATGACAAAGAATTAACGGAGAATGTGATGATCAGGCAGAAGATTCTACAGCAGCTCCTGGAGTGGATTGAGTGCAATCTTGAGCACCCTATTTCAATCGAAGATATCGCACAGAAATCTGGCTACAGCAGACGCAACATCCAGCTTCTGTTCCGAAATTTCATGCATGTGCCTTTGGGAGAATACATTCGCAAACGAAGGCTTTGTCGTGCCGCCATTCTTGTCCGACTCACCGCGAAATCTATGCTTGATATTGCACTCTCTTTACATTTTGACTCACAGCAGTCATTCAGCCGCGAATTTAAAAAGTTATTCGGCTGCTCTCCCCGTGAATACCGCCACCGTGATTATTGGGATCTCGCAAATATCTTCCCTTCTTTTTTAATACGTCAACAGCAAAAGACGGAGTGTAGATTAGTCAACTTTCCTGAGACACCTATTTTTGGCAATTCATTTAAATATGATATTGAAGTATCGAATAAATCACCGGATGAAGAAGTCAAACTGCGACGTCATCATTTAGCCAGATGTATGAAGAATTTTAAGACGGATATCTATTTCGTCTCCACATTCGAACCGTCAACAAAATCGGTCGATTTGCTCACAGTTGAAACTTTTGCCGGTACGGTATGCAAACAAACCGATTCAGAGATGTCGAAAGAGTGGACAATTAACCGAGGACTGTATGCCTCTTTCCGCTATGAAGGTGAGTGGGAGCACTACCCTGAATGGGCGCGAAACCTCTATCTGATGGAATTACCTGCCAGGGGGTTAGCCAGAGTGAACGGCAGTGATATTGAGCGATTTTATTACAATGAAAACTTCGTCGAAATTGATAGCAATAACATTGTTTGCGAAATTTTTATCCCCGTTCGCCCGGTTTAGCTGTAGCGATGTTTACATGAATTTATAACGAGACTACTGTCAGGCAATTCAATAAATAATGGCGTTGAAGATGTCAACGCCATTATTGTTTATTAGAATGTTACTTTCATATTCTTAATATTACTTCATCGCCTCCTCGCCCTTTGCCGTATCGGCATCCACCGCGGTTATGGTCACCGTCACTGGCTTCATTTCGTACCCGCCATAGGTCAGGGCGTTAAATGTGAACGTATAGACACCAGGCTTGCTGGTACTAAATGTACGCGTGATTTTTCCGCTCACGAAATGGTCATTTTTCGACGGCAGGAATTGATAATCCTTCTCCGTCACTCCTTCCGGAGCCTCAATGTCGACCCACACATTCCCCCCAACAGGGTTATTTGCCGAGAACAGGGTAACCTCCAGCTTCGCAGTCGATTTCCCATCCGCCACCAGCGATTGCACATCAGATGATGCGGTGAGCTCCGCGTTTTTATCATCCGCGACGAATTTAGATTCGGCAGTTTTCGTTGATACCTGACCGTTGGTCTGACTCACTTGCGCCGTGAGTGTATATTTCGCTGCGACAGTGGTCGTGGCGGTGAAAATAGCCTGCCCTTGCTCATTAGTTTTCGCCGTCCCATCGGGATCCAGAGCTAAATTTGCCGGGCTGGCAGTCAGCGTCACCTCGCTATCTTTCAACAGGTTGTTATTGGCATCAGTCACCGTAACTTTATACGTCTGTTTGGCTTTGCCATCCGCCAGTGCATAGTTGCCAATCACCTCAATACCGGAGACGGTTGCGGTCGCCTTATCGGCCACAAACGTTATAGTCTGCGCATCCGAAGGCTGGTCATTTCCTGCCGACGCCGTGATCTCATAGGTTCCGGCAGTCACGGAAACCACCTGCAACTCTGCTTTCCCCTCATCGTTGGCTTTCACCCAGACATTATCGCCAGTAAGCGGCTTGACACCTCGGGGCAGATTAAAGGTCACCAGAGTGCCTGGAACAGGGTTACCGTTTTTATCCTCAACGGTCGCCGTCAGCGTAAAGGCATCTTTGCCGTTTGCCACTTTTTGAACGGCGGTGTCAACCTGCAGGTTTGCCTGACCGGTGCTGGCATCCGCGTTGAATTTCACCGTGACCGTCTTCTGAGAGTTTTTCACCGCGGCCGCGATTTCAAGTTCCCCTGCAACGGTTGATATCAACTCAATATCCGCTTTACCTGCCGCATTGGTTGTTACTGTATTCCCCGTCTTGCTGGTCACACCTTTCGGCAGGGTCAGCGTCACATTTTGCCCCTGCAACGGGTTACCATAGCTGTCCACAACGGTCAGGGTTATCTGGTTAGCAGACTGTCCATTAGCCAGTTGGTTATTAACCTTCACTGTCATATCACGAATCTCAGCCTTAGATGCGTCACCTGCAACATTCAGCACCAGTGGCTGAGCAACGGCATTTTGGCCGTTCACTCGCGGCATCACAGACAACTGACCCGCGGCAGATCCCAGCGTTAAGGTCGACACGTAGACCCCATTACTTTTCTCTGTCCAGCTTCCTGCTGAAGGACGCTCACTCCCCGTGCTGGCGGCACCGCTAAACACTGGTGCATCTGGCTTCAGCCCGGTGACCGGGTTCCCGTACGCATCCTTCACGGTGAAGGTGAGTTCCGTCGTCGTTTTAACCGTTGGAGTCTTATTGTCCGCAACAAGCGTAGAGTTAGCTGATGACATCTCTCCAGCGATGACCGTCAACTGCGCGGCTTCGGTGGCTGCTGGCTGGCCGTTGAAGAGAGGCATGACGCGAAGCTCGCCCGTCTTTCCGCCTGTAGTCAACGTAGCAACATAGGAACCGTCACCTTTTTCGGTCCAACTGGAAACGGTCGCCCCTTCAGAGGCGGTCCCCGTCAAACTTGCCGACAACGAAAGACCACTGATAGCGTTGCCATGTGCATCTTTTGCAATAAGCGTCACGGTTGTGCTTTCGCCGGCTTTTACGTGATCTTCTGCGACGGAGACTTTCGACTGGTTTGAAGATAACGCATCAGCCACCACGGTTACTTTTGCCGCATTTGCTGCCGCATCCTGTCCATTTAGCTTCGGCATAACTTCTAATTCACCCGCCGTAGAGCCGAGAGTAATCTGCGCAGTCCACGTCCCATCACCATTATTTGTCCAGCCCGATGCCGTAGAACCTACAGCAGCGGCACCCGCTAATGACGGCGCTTCCGGCGTGAGGCTGGTCACAGGGTTGTCATAGGCATCTTTTGTCGACCAGATTGCCGTAAGCGTACCGCCGACCACCGGTTTATCAGGATTCAGGGTGATGGACGAATGTGCTGCATCAAGCGGCCCGGCAACAAACTTCAGCGTTTGTTGTAATGTGCCCAGCTGATACTGCTCGCTGAAGGCGCGCACAACAACGTTTCCGGCACGGGTCGAAGAAACCGTGGCGCTGTAAACCCCTGGTTTTATTTCCGAAATGGCACCAACGGTTACACCATTAGTGTCTTGCGGAACAAGTCGCAGGCGGCTGGCTTCTCCCGTCACCGGATTACCCTCGGAGTCCACCGCTGTCAGTGTCAGCGTGTAGGCTTGCTGACCATCAGCAACCACGTCACCTGACGGCTCGTTAGCGCTCAGGGTGGAGTTTGCCACATCCATCATCGTGGCCCGCAGTTCTGCAGTGACAGTTTTGCTCATGTCATCAACGCTAACAGTAATCGTTGCCTCACCTGACTGCGTTCCGGTAGTAAAGACAGACTGATACACCCCTGCTTCAGTTTCGGTGAACTCACCCAGTGTTGGCTTTGCCTGTGATTTAGTGGCCTTCAGGGTACGAGTCACAATATTTCCAGCCGGTTTGAAGGTTAGTTCAGTCTTAATCTGATCTTTCATGCCCGTGACTGGCTGGCCCTCGGCGTCGCGCAGAGACAGCACCAGCGGTTTTTGCTCATTACCGTTAGCAAGCATTTGAATACGGCTCTGACCGTCAAGCGTTAACGCCGTACGATCGGCGCTCATACCAGCTCCGCTAATAACCACTTCTGTCTGCACACGTTTCGAGGCATTGCCTTTGTTATCGTAGGCAATCGCTGAAACCGCATAATAATTGTCTTTGCCTGGACGATAAGCCGGGAGCGTTACTTGCCACTGACTACCCTGACCGGTAATTTTGCCACCTTCAGCCAGTAATGACGGCGCTTCCCACTGCACATTTTTCAGTCCGTGAGTTGCTTTGCTGACCACAAGTCCCAGGGAAAGTGTCTGACCGCCCTTACCTTCAATCCGCTCAGGCAGAGCAATACGGATTACTTCAGATTTGCGGTACTCAAGAACGATGTTGTTATTACGCTCAACCAGGTCATAGCGGCTGCCTGCCAGCATTCGACGCTCGCGAATGCTGTCTGTATCGAGTTGTTTTTCCAGAGGTTCGCCAATTCGGTAGTTAACTTCCAGGCCAAAGCGAGTGTCATTCTCACCACTCTTGCCCTGCTTATGCCCGGCGCTCAGTGTCAGAAGAGGCACTGGTGTATAGGTTACCTCGGCAGAAATAGCATGCGGGTCTTTCTGGCGTTTATCTTTACCAAACAGCCCGACTTCATCACCATAATACTGTTCATACATCAGGCTTGCGCCAAGCTGCGGCCAGGCGGGTAAATAGCCCTCAGCACGAATATCCCAGCCATTCGCCGGGCGTTCCTGATAATCCTCAACATCCGGCGATTTTTTCCAGCCAGAAGCCCGGATATAACCATTGGCGCTCAATTTCAAATAATCACGCCAGTATTCCGCACCAACACCAATGCGGGTATGACTACGGGATAAATCATGGTCGATAAAGGTGTTCACCCCCGCCATCCAGTCATTTCCTGAAAAATGACGCCAGCCAAAACCAATATTTGACTGAGTACGATCGTCTGTACGATGTATTGCCCCCTGAGTGAACAACATATTTGTCGGCGTATCATAAATCGGATAAAGCATTTCCAGCGAAGAATCCTTCAGCGAGAAATCTTTATCGACATTCAGTTTGACGCGCGCTGTACCATATTTCCCGAGCCACTCCTGTATTTCCTGGTTAGCTTTAGCGGTGGCCATTCCGGTAATAAAGTTACGTGTCGCATCGCTATCTGGCTGACTGCTTAAAAATGTCCCGGCATTTGCGGCAAACGACGCGAAATTTTTCTCCACATTATTATCTGCAATTACCGTGGTATTTTCCATGCTCAACCGTGGCTGAACCGCATGCTGCGCACGTGCCGCCATTACTGGGGTAAAGGTGACAGCGAGTGGAAAAAGAACCTGAACAGAGATATTTGCCCACGCCACGCAGCGGGCCAGAACTGAATAACGAAATCGTGGTTGTTTATGACCTGTTTTATAACGTGACATTGAGATAATTTCCTGATGAACGAATTAACGAACATAGGCAGACACAAATAGTGGCGTCTGCTTGTCAGAAAAACCGGGAAATCCCCGATTTCCTTTTCCGCAGAAAAGGAAATACCTTTATGTAAGAAAGTACACCGCCACCTAATATATCCAGTGTCTGTAGCCACTCATCAGGTGGTTGGGCGCGGGATTATATTTTTATTTATTGGTGAAAATTTAGCTTTTTGTGCAAGTTATTAAATAGATACTTAAGTTATATTTCTTACTCTGCGGGCAGTGAATAATTCATTATTAAGAGTGAATAATAATGACCTGTCTTTAATTAATCGCTATTGGGAATACGTCGAAGTAGGTATATACACCAGGATAAACCAATATATTTTTTATGGATATTCATTTTTCTTCATCAGACTGTGAATTGCAGGGATATCGAACTTGCACGACTCATCGCAACACTCAAGCAGATTTATGAATTTCGTTCATAACCCCTGACAAATCCTGCCGTCTAATCGAGCTCTTCCCTTTACGTTATGCTTCTCATGAACGATAACGGAAGGATAACACCATGCAAAAAGTAAAACTGAACAACGGTATTGAAATGCCCCTGTTGGGCTTTGGTGTATTTCAGATGACCGATGCCGCCGAATGCGAAAGAGCGGTCATTGACGCTATTAACATCGGTTATCGACTGATTGACACCGCCGCCTCCTATCAAAATGAAACCCAGGTCGGGAACGCACTGAAACGAAGCGGTATCGCCCGTAACGAACTCTTTGTCACCACAAAACTCTGGTTGCAGGATACCAGTTACGAAGGGGCCAAAGCCCAGTTCGAACGCTCTCTGAATCGACTGCAACTTGATTACGTTGACCTGTATTTGATTCACCAGCCATACGGCGATGTCCACGGAGCCTGGCGTGCCATGGAAGAGCTGCAACAGGCCGGTAAAATTCGCGCTATTGGCGTCAGTAACTTCCATCCTGACCGACTGGCAGACCTTATCGCTTTTAATAACGTCGTTCCGGCGGTAAACCAGGTTGAAGTTAACCCTTTCAATCAGCAGCTACAGGCCGTTCCCTGGATGCAAAGTCGTGGCATTCAGCCAGAAGCCTGGGCACCGTTTGCGGAAGGGAAAAATGGTCTGTTCCAGCATCCTGTTCTCACGGCAATTGGCGAGAAGTATGGCAAAAGCGTGGGCCAGGTTGTTCTGCGCTGGATCTACCAACGAGGCATTGTTTCACTGGCAAAATCAGTGCGAAAAGAACGCATGGAAGAGAACATCAACATTCTCGATTTTGAACTCAGCCCTGAAGATATGCTGCAAATTACCGCCCTGGATACCGCAACCAGCGCGTTCTTCTCTCACCGCGATCCCGCAATGGTGGAATGGCTGACTGGCCGCAAACTTGATGTTTAAGCCGCGATAAAAGAGGTATTCATTCAATGCAAAAACGTTATCTGGGTAAATCCGGACTCGAAGTCTCCGCCCTTGGGCTCGGTTGCATGGGCTTAAGCCACGGCTACGGCCCGGCGACCGATACCCGTCAGGCTATCGAACTTATTCGTGCTGCGGTTGAACGTGGCGTCACCTTCTTCGATACCGCCGAAGTGTATGGTCCGTATCTGAATGAAGAAGTGGTCGGCGAAGCCTTAAAACCGTTTCGTGACCGCGTGGTAATTGCCACTAAATTCGGTTTTACCTTCGGCGATGATAATAAGCAGCAGATTTTAAACAGCCGTCCGGAACATATCCGTGAAGCCGTTGAAGGATCATTACGTCGTCTGAAAACAGATGTTATTGACCTGCTGTATCAACACCGTGTTGATCCGGATGTTCCTATTGAGGATGTTGCAGGAACGGTGAAAGACCTCATCGCAGAAGGTAAGGTCAAACATTTCGGCCTGTCGGAAGCGGGAGCACAAACCATTCGTCGTGCACATGCGGTACAACCTGTCACCGCCCTGCAAAGCGAATATTCCATGTGGTGGCGTGAGCCTGAACAGGAAATTCTGCCGTTACTGGAGGAACTGGGAATTGGTTTTGTCCCCTTCAGCCCACTAGGTAAAGGTTTCCTGACAGGGGCGATTAAGCCGGGAACCACTTTCGGCAAAGATGATTACCGCAGCACCGTACCGCGTTTCGCAGCACAAGCCATTGAAGCCAATGAAAAACTGGTCACCTTGTTAGGTGAACTGGCTGCGGAGAAAGGGGTAACGTCTGCACAAATCGCACTGGCATGGCTATTAGCACAAAAGCCGTGGATTGTTCCCATCCCTGGCACCACTAAACTGAACCGGCTGGAAGAAAACCTGGCCGCTGCTGACATTGTTCTTTCGCAGAAAGATACGCAGCAGATAACCGAGGCGCTGGAAACAATTAAAATCGTCGGTGAACGTTACTCGCCTGAACATCAGGCACGCGTAGGCCGCTAATACCCAAACGGGTCCAGGATAAAGGACCCGTTATTCGGTGTAGCGAAGCGCATCGATCAACAGCGCAAAAGCTGGCGGATGCTGCTTGCGGCTGGGGTAGTAAAGATAATATCCGGGAAAAGTTGGACACCACTCCTGTAACACCTGAATAAGCTTGCCTGACTTTATATACTCCTGAACCATGTCTTCAGGGACACAAGCGATCCCAAACCCTGATAACGCGGCATCAATTCTTTCTGGCAATGGACTACACGTCAGCTGCCCATCAACCTTAACGCGAAGAGGTTTCCCTTCTCGCTCGAACTCCCAGTGGTAAAGCCCACCGGCAGTTGGCAAACGCATGTTGATGCAGCGATGATTTTGTAGCTCGTGAGGCGTTTCAGGCGCAGGGTTTGCAGCAAAATACGCCGGAGCTCCCACCACAGCCATCCGCATATCTGGTCCAATCCTGACTGCAACCATATCTTTATCAACATTTTCACCCAGTCGTATCCCGGCATCAAAACGGCCTTCAACAATATCGACAAAACCGTTATCCACCACCAGTTCGACATTGATTTCGGGATACTCTCTGAGAAAAGGTTTTAGCTTCGGCCAAACCAGACTTCGCGCGGCATGTTCCCCGGCAGATAAACGAATATTCCCGGAGGGCGTGCCGTTCAGTTGAATAAGTGACTCCAGTTCCTGTTCAAGCTCGTCAATACGCGGTTCAAGGCAGGCAATGATTCTCTCCCCCGCTTCTGTGGGAGCCACACTGCGGGTAGTCCGTGTCAGGAGGCGGATGTTGAGCCTTTCCTCCAGAGCCTTCATTGCATGGCTAAGTGCAGACTGAGAGACGCCGAGTTTGCCCGCTGCTTTGGTAAAACTTCGCTCTCTTGCCACCACAAGAAAGATTTGCAGTTCGTTGAAGTTTTCTTTGAGCATTGGCGATTTCCTTGTAGAAGCATCCTCTTCACAGACACTCATGAAGGGGGGAGCATAGATGCTATTATTTTAACCACATTACCGGTGATAATGATAATTGATATTATGGCCGTATAGAAAATAAGTATTAATTATCAGAAAGTTTATTATGTAAACGCGTCCTAATGATTACGTTATTCCTCTTACCGATATTCGCCCAGAGCAACCATCAATTACACATATCATCAATTTTCGAGTTTTACTCTTTTCTCCACCATAAAATCAATAAAAGCACGAACTTTAGAGGGCATTCTCACCCGTGATGAAACATAAATATAAAATCCAGGAAATGAAACAGCCCAATCCTCAAGAATCGGCTGTAACTTGCCCGCATTGATATGTTCAGCGATTGCAAAATCCAGATGTTGAATGATACCCGTTCCATTCAGCGCCATTCGTATCATGCTTTCGTCATCATTAGAAATATACTTACCTGAAACCTCTATTTCGAACTCTTCATTACCCCCCGCAACATTAGAAAACTCCCATGCAGAGAGTGCACCACTACTTTTATGCCGCAACCGAAGGCAATTATGGTTACTCAGTTCCTGAGGCGTTTCAGGAATACCGTGCTCTTTTAAATAATCTGGCGATGCCACAGTAACCAGTTTAATAAGCGGAGAAACAGGAATGGCAGTCATATGCTCATCCAGTCCTTGCTCAAGACGTATGCCCACATCACAGCCGTCCGCAATAATGTTAGATAAACCGTCATCCATAATGAGTTCTATCTTTGTTTTGGGGTAACGAGTAAGAAACTCGCCAATATGAGGCTCAACAAGCATCCGTGCTGCAACACGGGAGGAATTTATTCTCAACAGGCCTGTAGGTTCAAGTTGGGTATCACCAACATCTTTCAAAGCATCATCAATTTGCCCCAAAGCCGACACCAGCACTTCATACAGACGCTGTCCTTCCTCAGTAAGCGACATATTGCGGGTCGTACGGTATATCAGCTTGGTGTTAAGACGTTCCTCAAGAGATTTTAAATTCTGGGACAATGCGGCCCGCGTAATACCCATTTCAGAAGCGGCTCTGGAAAAACTGCCGGCACGAACAATCAGCGCAAACCAGGCAAGAGAAGGCAAAATTGAAGGCTCTATTTTCATCATTGTAAACCTTAACTTAACACTGTGATAGATATTAGACCATTGATGATAACCAATACAAGTCATACTATTACGCCGTTCTCGACATGAACACGAATGCCAGTTGCGGATAATAGAAATGATATTTAAATCTGTTTAGGCAATTCCCCGGAGCTTGAAATGAAAACTGTTTCGATAAAACATACTTACTGGGATATAGCTGCTGATATCTATTTCCCTGACGATTTTAATAGTGAAAAAAAGTATCCTGCCATTATCAGCGCCCATCCAATTGGAAGCTGCAAAGAACAAACATCGGGTAGTGTGTATGGTGCCGCCCTGGCAAAAGCTGGCTTTATCGTCATTGCTTTTGATGCCAGTTTTCAGGGAAGCAGCGGTGGAGAACCGCGTTATCTGGAAGATCCAACAATGCGAGTAAAAGACTTCAGCATTGTCGTTGATTACCTTACCACCTTACCTTACGTTGATGCCGGGCGTATTGGTGTACTGGGTATTTGTGGTGGAGGTGGATATGCCATTAATGCCGCAATGACAGAACGTCGAATTAAAGCTATTGGTACTGTCACGGGTGCAAACTACGGGCGTCTTATGCGTGAGGGATTTACAGCGTTTAATCCTATCGGAGCACTCGAAGCAATGGCGCAACAAAGAACAGACGAAGCTAACGGCGCAAAACTTCGCGTAGATGATTTACTCCCCTCTTCTCCGGATGCAGCTCTTGAAGCGGGATTAACAGAAATAGACCTTTTTGAAGCCACAGAATATTATCGTTCGCCACGAGGCTGTGCACCTAATGGGGTAAATCGTTCGCTATTCTCACATCAGACTGTTGCCGTGGGTTGGGATGCATTTCATCTTGCAGAAGTCCTGTTAACTCAACCAATAATGGTTGTGGTGGGCGATAGAGTGGGCGCATTTGGTGCCTACCGTGACGGCTGCGAAATTATTGGCCGCGCTGCCTCAAAACATAAAGAGCTGGTCGTGGTTGAAGGTTATTCACATTACGACCTGTATGATAAGCCAGAACCTGTGAAACAGGCACTCGATAAATTAATTCCTTTTTATAAAACACATTTGTAATAATCTTACAGGGAGATTCCTTATCTCCCTGACATTTATCCTTTATTGACTACACAACAATAATAAAATTACTCAAAAAGAAATTTCATTAAAGAAACAAAAAAGCAGCAACTCAATTATTAAGATTATTAGAAACCCTTTGAAGGAATTATAAATAAAGCCATAAACCTTGGTTCCAAAGCTGGCAACAACTAACCAGTTAAAACATACGCATCAAAATCAGATAAACATTTGAGGTATTGTTATGACAAATAAACACCCATCATTGTTTTCTCCTTTTATGCTGACAGAAAAAATAAAGCTACGTAATCGTATCGTTATGGCTCCTATGACGACCTGGTCAGCGAATCCTGATGGAACCATCTCTGAGCAAGAACTCGAATTTTATAAACGTCGCTCACAAAATGTTGGTTTAGTAATAACAGGATGTACCTATGTCACGCCAAGCGGCATTGGGTTTACTCATGAATTTGCCGCGTATGACGACCGTTTCATTAACAGCCTTGAAAAGTTAGCAGCGGCAGCCAAAAGTGGCGGTGCTCCGGCTATTTTGCAGATTTTCCACGCCGGTAATAAAGCCATCCCGGAGCTTGTACCAAATAACGATGTTATTAGTGCCAGCGCATCAAGCGTAAAATCTGGTGACTTTATGAAGAGAGTGGTACAAAGCAGGGAAATGACTGAAAACGAAATTCAGGAAACCATTAGAGCATTCGGAGATGTCACAAAAAGGGCGATTAAAGCAGGTTTTGATGGCATTGAACTTCATGGTGCGCACGGATTCCTTCTACAGAATTTCTTCTCCCCTCTATTTAACCAGCGTAATGACCGATGGGGAGGAGATCTCGAAAGACGTATGCGATTCCCGCTGGCCGTATTACAGGAAGTAAAAAATGTAGTCTATGAATATGCGACAAAGCCCTTTGCCATCGGTTACAGAATATCTCCTGAAGAATCTGCAACAGGGGGGCTGCGGATAGAGGATACTTATAAACTCCTTGATCGGCTCATTGCATCCGGTATTTCGTATATACATACCTCGCTGGTCAGTATTAACGATAGCTACCCTGTTGAGTCGCCAAATGGCCCCCGAACTATTGAATTGATTTTAAATCATATTGCAGGCAGAGTGCCGGTAATCGCTGCAGGTAAAATACGCACACCGTCTCAGGCTCAAGAAGCAATTTCCACTGGCCTGCCACTTGTTGCGATCGGTAAAGGGCTGGTGATAAATCCAGAATGGGTGACTTTAGCTGAATCAGGTAGAAGCCATGAAATTCAAACAACCCTTAATCCACAACTTGTTCCTGAATTAACCATTCCGGATAAACTATGGGATCAAATTCAGGCATCGAAAGGAACTGGCTGGTTTCCGTTAATGGATTAAATATCTATTACTCTCCCGAGTGTAAAACTATCAAACCAATGAGTAACCGATACAGCCTCGCAAATTCTTTCAGATAATTAACCCGTCACTGCGGCACGTTCTCTCATAAGGCGTGCCTGCTGTGTAATCCAGTATGTATCCGGCATAGTTGACGGTTTAATAGAACTCAATTCCTCTCCCAGGTCACCAACAACGATATCTTGTATAACACCCCAGGAGATACGACATTATGATGAGATGCGATATGCTCCTCAGCGCTAATCAACGCCAGGACTGGGCCTGTCTTGAGATCAGACTCATTCCCGGAACTGACTTCAGGCGACATATATCAATGACGTTGGGGCAATAAAAGATAGTTGATGTAATACATCTATTCAAATTTGTGATACATGTCAAAAAATTGGTTGACCAAACTCGTTATTTATATAAGGGCACTTACGAAGTGCACTCTTTTTTAAAGCGAGGAAGTACCAATGAAAGAGAATAAAGTACAACAAATCAGTCATAAACTGATTAATATCGTTGTTTTTGTCGCAATTGTAGAATACGCCTATTTATTTTTCCATTTCTATTAATAACGGCAATAAACTGTTCACTTCAGTGATATTTAAAATATGCATCCTCTCCCTTTTTGTAAGTAATTATTATATCCGTGGGAGAGGAATACACGCTGTCAGGTAATCAATCATACTGCGATAAATCATCGGCCAGTAAAGTGGAGATAACCTCCATTCTCGAAAAATCCATACTCTCAGCGAAACCATCATCAATCACTCATCCAGGCGTTTATGGGAGCGTCAGCCAATGGCTGTTAACAATGCCAGACTTCCCCGTTGAGGAAATTCCACATACCACAAATGGTCACAGGGATTGGGTGTTGAAATGATCCGGATGAGCATGTATCTTTACGGTTATGTTATAACATAACAGGTAAAAATGATGAAACCCAATATCCATCCTGAGTATCGTACTGTGGTGTTCCATGACACCAGTGTTGATGAGTACTTTAAAATCGGCTCGACTATCAAAACAGACCGTGAGATTGAGCTGGATGGCGTAACGTATCCGTACGTGACAATTGATGTCTCTTCTAAATCGCACCCGTTCTATACAGGGAAGCTGAGAACAGTGGCATCAGAAGGAAATGTTGCACGATTCACCCAACGTTTTGGTCGTTTTGTTAGCACGAAAAAGGGGGCATGATGAAAGTCCTTAACTCTCTGCGTACCGCAAAAGAACGCCATCCAGACTGTCAGATTGTGAAGCGAAAAGGACGGCTATATGTGATTTGTAAATCTAATCCACGTTTTAAGGCCGTTCAGGGTCGTAAGAAAAAACGTTGATTCAAAATTCGACGAATTAACGATATTTGTCTGATTAATAATCAGACCGGATTAATGTTGGTGTATTTATTACACCAGCATTAATTTTCCTGGGGATGTATCTTCCTGTTCATTTAAGGTCAACTGCCTGACGTTTCTCTCCGAATATTCCATTATATTAATGTTGACTTGTTGACCAGGTGCGCCCTGTATGCTGGCATCAACTCTCTTTTAGACTGAACACGCCACTCAGTTTCCTCCCTTTGCGACGCAGCCTGCATTTACACTCAAACGGTTAAGATGATAAATGTGGTAAATCTGTTGGTACTGACATAAAAACGTTTACGCCACAGGAACGGCCTGATCCACCGGTAACCCCATCGCCGACGTTCGAGTGCCAGTTAGAGTAACGCGCACAGATGACTGAATGCAGTGCCCTGGCAAAGAGGCCATCGTTCCTGTGACAACTGGCAGTCTTCGTTTAACTTCACTTAATTTGGCTCTTAGGGGGCTTACCGGACAGATGACGTACTTACACCTGTTTAATTTTTCATCACTTATTGGAATGAACACCCATAACCATTTTGTGCGGCATGTTAATCCATTAAAACACTTTACTGATTGGCAAATCATCTTTAATTATGACTCATTATAGTTTTATATTCTATTTCTTATCATTTAAACTTGTTTTTTTACTAGTCCATTACACAACACATTAAGACTATTCCTAACACCTCAGGGCAAAGTTCCTGGCTAATATAAAATGCAAGTAAGAATTGAACGTTATATTGCCAATAACCTTATGAAACTGAATGTCTTTTTCTTCTTATCAAAAAAGCAATATTTTCATTTTTTGTAAATATTGACTTAACCATGGAATTCCTTTTCTGTTCACATATTGACACTCATCAGGAAAAAAACATAAATTTAAGCCCAATCGAAAATAATTAAAACTTAATCTCGTTTAACCTATATTGATATGTGCTACGTATCTTATTTACTTCCGATTTACTAAAGAAACTGAATGTACCTGTAAAAATTACAGGTTTGGAAAGTAGTGACATGGCAAAATGATTACAGCAGGGACTATGAGGTTAAAAACCATATGGAATGTCAAAACCGTTCTGATAAATACATCTGGTCTCCCCATGACGCCTACTTCTATAAAGGACTATCTGAACTGATTGTGGATATCGACAGATTAATTTATCTATCGCTGGAGAAAATCAGAAAAGATTTCGTGTTTATCAATCTCAATACGGATTCTTTAACTGAGTTTATAAACCGTGATAATGAGTGGTTATCCGCGGTAAAGGGGAAACAGGTCGTATTGATTGCGGCCAGAAAGTCAGAAGCCTTAGCAAATTATTGGTATTACAACAGCAATATTAGGGGCGTGGTATACGCTGGACTGAGTCGTGATATTAGAAAAGAACTGGCCTATGTGATTAATGGCAGGTTCCTGAGAAAAGATATTAAGAAAGATAAAATCACTGACCGGGAAATGGAAATTATCCGCATGACGGCTCAGGGAATGCTGCCTAAATCGATTGCCAGAATTGAAAATTGTAGTGTGAAGACAGTGTATACCCATCGGCGTAATGCTGAGGCCAAGCTGTACTCAAAAATATATAAGTTGGTTCCGTAAACTCCAGGCAAGTTAGTTTTAAAAAATGACTCACAGGGACATCACGTCCTCAATTCAACTCGGGAAGAAAAGCAATGAAAAAAAAGGTTCTGGCAATAGCTCTGGTAACGGTGTTTACCGGTTCAGGTGTGGCGCAGGCTGCTGACGTAACAGCTCAGGCTGTAGCGACCTGGTCAGCAACAGCCAAAAAAGACACCACCAGTAAGCTGGTTGTGACGCCACTCGGTAGCCTGGCGTTCCAGTATGCCGAAGGCATTAAAGGTTTTAACTCACAGAAAGGTCTATTTGACGTGGCTATCGAGGGTGACTCAACGGCTACCGCCTTTAAACTGACCTCACGTCTTATCACCAACACCTTAACCCAGTTGGATACCTCAGGTTCCACACTGAATGTGGGCGTGGATTATAACGGCGCGGCAGTCGAAAAAACTGGCGATACCGTGATGATCGATACCGCCAACGGCGTACTGGGCGGCAACCTTAGCCCACTGGCTAACGGTTACAATGCCAGCAATCGTACCACCGCACAGGATGGTTTCACTTTCTCCATCATCAGCGGCACCACCAATGGTACCACCGCAGTAACCGATTACAGCACTCTACCGGAAGGCATCTGGAGCGGCGACGTTAGCGTACAGTTCGACGCGACCTGGACCAGTTAATCTCTCTGATGTACCAGCAGGGGTAGCCCCCCTGCTTTATTCCTGGACGGAATTGTTATGAAAAAGCACCTTCTGCCTCTCGCTCTGCTGTTTTCCGGAATATCTCCGGCCCAGGCGCTGGATGTCGGCGATATATCATCGTTTATGAACAGTGACAGCAGCACGCTGAGCAAAACGATCCAAAACAGTACCGACAGTGGCCGCCTCATCAATATCCGTCTCGAACGGCTCTCTTCACCGCTTGACGACGGGCAGGTTATCGCAATGGACAAGCCGGATGAGTTGCTACTCACTCCCGCCAGCTTGCTGCTACCCGCCCAAGCCAGCGAAGTGATCCGCTTCTTCTATAAGGGACCAGCAGATGAAAAAGAGCGCTACTACCGCATTGTCTGGTTTGATCAGGCCCTCAGTGATGCGCAGCGCGATAATGCCAACCGTAGCGCTGTGGCCACTGCTTCCGCCCGCATCGGCACCATTCTGGTCGTCGCCCCCCGCCAGGCGAACTACCACTTTCAGTACGCCAACGGCTCCCTGACAAATACAGGAAATGCGACGCTGCGGATCCTCGCCTACGGCCCCTGCCTGAAAGCCGCCAATGGTAAGGAGTGTAAAGAGAATTACTACCTGATGCCGGGCAAGTCGCGTCGTTTTACCCGCGTGGACACGGCGGATAACAAAGGACGGGTTGCACTTTGGCAGGGTGATAAGTTCATTCCCGTGAAATAGATAGCTGTGCAGATGGATAATGACAATGCCTTTACGACGGTTCTCCCCAGGACTGAAAGCCCAGTTTGCCTTCGGCATGGTCTTTTTGTTCGTTCAGCCCGATGCCAGCGCTGCTGACATAAGTGCGCAGCAAATAGGTGGGGTGATTATTCCGCAGGCCTTCAGTCAGGCGCTTCAGGACGGCATGAGCGTCCCACTTTATATTCATCTCGCCGGTAGCCAGGGGCGCCAGGACGATCAGCGAATCGGCAGCGCTTTTATCTGGCTGGATGATGGACAGCTACGCATCCGGAAAATACAGCTGGAAGAGAGTGAAGATAACGCCAGTGTCAGCGAACAAACTCGACAGCAGCTGATGGCTCTGGCGAACGCCCCGTTCAATGAGGCCCTTACCATCCCCCTGACTGACAACGCGCAGCTGGATCTCAGCTTGCGCCAACTGCTGCTGCAGCTGGTGGTCAAGCGCGAAGCGCTGGGCACCGTACTACGCTCACGTAGCGAAGACATCGGGCAGTCCAGTGTTAACACCCTCAGCAGTAATCTGAGCTATAACTTCGGCGTCTATAACAACCAGTTGCGTAACGGCGGGAGCAACACATCCAGCTATCTGTCGCTGAATAACGTTACTGCACTGCGCGAACATCACGTGGTGCTCGACGGCTCGCTGTACGGGATCGGTAGCGGTCAACAGGACAGTGAATTATATAAAGCGATGTATGAACGCGATTTTGCCGGTCACCGATTTGCCGGTGGAATGCTCGATACCTGGAACTTGCAGTCCTTAGGGCCGATGACCGCCATTTCAGCAGGGAAGATTTACGGCCTTTCCTGGGGAAACCAGGCCAGCTCCACCATCTTCGACAGCAGCCAGTCAGCCACGCCAGTGATCGCCTTTTTACCGGCGGCGGGCGAAGTACATCTCACCCGTGATGGGCGGCTACTAAGCGTTCAGAACTTCACCATGGGCAATCATGAAGTGGATACCCGGGGTCTACCGTACGGTATTTACGATGTGGAAGTTGAGGTCATCGTTAACGGTCGCGTGATCAGCAAACGCACTCAACGGGTCAATAAGCTGTTTAGCCGGGGGCGCGGCGTCGGTGCACCACTGGCGTGGCAGATATGGGGCGGTAGCTTTCATATGGATCGCTGGTCGGAAAACGGGAAAAAGACGCGACCAGCTAAAGAGAGTTGGCTGGCAGGTGCCTCGACCTCCGGCTCACTGAGTACGCTTAGCTGGGCGGCAACGGGATATGGATACGATAATCAGGCGGTGGGTGAAACCCGTCTGACGCTGCCGCTTGGGGGGGCGATCAACGTTAACCTGCAAAACATGCTGGCCAGTGACAGCTCATGGAGCAACATCGCCAGCATCAGCGCCACTCTACCTGGAGGCTTCAGTTCGCTGTGGGTTAACCAGGAAAAAACCCGCATTGGCAATCAATTGCGACGTAGCGATGCCGACAACCGTGCAATCGGCGGCACACTCAACCTGAACTCACTGTGGTCGAAGCTGGGTACGTTCAGCATCAGCTACAATGATGACCGCCGCTACAACAGCCATTATTACACGGCAGATTACTATCAAAGTGTCTACAGCGGTACCTTTGGTTCGCTTGGCCTGCGGGCCGGTATTCAGCGCTATAACAACGGCGACAGCAGCGCCAATACAGGGAAATATATCGCTCTCGATCTCTCGCTACCACTGGGCAACTGGTTTAGCGCAGGGATGACCCATCAAAACGGCTACACCATGGCAAACCTGTCAGCACGCAAACAGTTTGATGAAGGAACCATTCGCACTGTTGGTGCCAATCTGTCACGAGCCATCTCCGGCGATACCGGTGATGACAAAACCCTCAGCGGTGGGGCGTATGCACAGTTCGACGCTCGTTACGCCAGCGGAACGCTGAACGTCAATAGCGCGGCGGACGGCTACATCAATACCAATTTGACCGCCAACGGCAGCATCGGCTGGCAGGGTAAAAACATCGCTGCCAGCGGGCAGACCGATGGCAACGCTGGGGTGATATTCGACACTGGCCTGGAGAACGATGGTCAGATCAGCGCCAAAATCAACGGGCGGATTTTCCCGCTTAACGGCAAGCGTAACTATCTCCCGCTCTCTCCCTATGGGAGATATGAGGTGGAGTTACAGAACAGCAAAAACTCACTCGACAGCTACGATATCGTCAGCGGCCGCAAAAGTCATCTGACTCTCTATCCAGGCAATGTCGCTGTCATTGAGCCAGAAGTGAAGCAGATGGTTACCGTCTCCGGTCGTATCCGTGCGGAAGACGGCACACTGCTGGCTAACGCACGGATTAACAACCATATCGGCCGAACTCGAACCGATGAAAACGGCGAGTTTGTCATGGACGTGGATAAGAAATACCCCACTATCGATTTTCGCTACAGTGGCAATAAAACCTGCGAAGTGGCGCTGGAACTCAACCAGGCGCGCGGTGCCGTCTGGGTCGGTGATGTGGTCTGCAGCGGCCTCTCATCGTGGGCGGCGGTGACGCAGACAGGAGAAGAGAATGAGAGTTAACCTACTGATAGCGATGATAATCTTTGCGCTAATCTGGCCTGCAACCGCGCTCAGAGCGGCAGTGAGCAAAACAACCTGGGCGGATGCTCCGGCACGCGAGTTTGTGTTTGTCGAAAACAACTCAGACGACAACTTTTTCGTCACGCCTGGCGGGGCGCTGGATCCGCGCCTGACCGGTGCCAACCGCTGGACCGGTTTAAAATACAATGGTTCAGGAACCATCTATCAGCAAAGTCTCGGCTACATTGATAACGGTTACAACACCGGCCTTTATACCAACTGGAAGTTTGATATGTGGCTGGAAAATTCACCAGTTTCATCTCCTTTAACTGGCTTGCGCTGCATCAACTGGTACGCAGGGTGTAATATGACCACCAGTCTTATCCTGCCGCAAACCACCGACGCCAGTGGATTTTATGGCGCGACGGTGACCAGCGGCGGCGCGAAGTGGATGCACGGCATGTTGTCAGACGCGTTTTACCAGTATCTGCAACAAATGCCCGTCGGCAGCAGCTTTACAATGACCATCAATGCCTGCCAGACCTCTGTGAACTATGACGCCAGCAGCGGCGCACGCTGTAAGGATCAGGCCTCCGGCAACTGGTATGTTCGCAACGTCACCCATACGAAAGCAGCAAATCTACGGTTGATAAATACCCACTCGCTGGCGGAGGTGTTTATCAACAGCGACGGAGTACCGACTCTGGGCGAAGGGAACGCCGACTGCCGGACGCAAACCATCGGCAGCCGTTCAGGATTAAGTTGTAAGATGGTTAACTATACCCTGCAAACAAACGGACTCAGCAACACCTCAATCCATATCTTCCCGGCGATCGCCAACTCGTCGTTAGCCTCGGCCGTCGGGGCGTACGATATGCAGTTCAGTCTGAATGGCAGTTCATGGAAACCGGTGAGCAATACTGCCTATTACTACACCTTCAACGAGATGAAGAGCGCAGACTCGATCTATGTTTTCTTCTCGAGCAACTTCTTTAAGCAGATGGTGAACCTGGGGATCAGCGATATCAACACCAAAGATCTGTTCAACTTTCGCTTTCAGAACACCACATCACCGGAGTCTGGCTGGTATGAATTTTCTACCTCCAACACGCTGATTATCAAACCCCGTGATTTCAGCATCAGTATTATCTCCGATGAATATACTCAGACACCGTCGCGGGAGGGATATGTTGGCAGCGGCGAGTCGGCACTCGATTTCGGCTATATCGTAACCACCAGCGGTAAAACAGCTGCCGACGAAGTGCTGATCAAGGTGACCGGACCCGCGCAGGTGATTGGCGGGCGCTCCTATTGTGTCTTCAGCTCCGATGACGGTAAGGCGAAAGTACCGTTCCCGGCGACACTTTCCTTTATTACCCGCAACGGAGCTACAAAAACCTACGATGCCGGGTGCGATGATAGCTGGCGGGATATGACCGATGCGCTGTGGTTGACCACACCGTGGACTGATATCTCTGGCGAAGTGGGGCAGATGGATAAGACCACAGTCAAATTTTCGATTCCAATGGATAACGCCATTTCTCTGCGTACGGTAGATGATAACGGCTGGTTTGGCGAAGTCAGCGCTTCAGGAGAGATTCATGTTCAGGCGACGTGGCGTAACATTAACTAAGGCCCTGCTGACAGCGGTCTGTATGCTGGCGGCACCTTTGACACAGGCGATTTCGGTCGGCAATCTGACATTTTCGCTGCCGTCCGAGACTGACTTTGTCAGCAAACGTGTAGTGAATAACAACAAAAGCGCACGGATATACCGTATTGCCATCAGTGCTATCGATAGCCCGGGCAGCAGTGAATTGCGCACCCGACCGGTGGATGGTGAACTGCTTTTCGCCCCCCGCCAGCTGGCGTTGCAGGCTGGTGAGAGCGAGTATTTTAAATTTTACTATCATGGTCCACGGGATAACCGCGAGCGCTACTACCGGGTCTCATTTCGCGAGGTCCCCACTCGCAACCAGACAAGACGCAGCCCAACCGGCGGCGAGGTTAGCACGGAGCCGGTGGTGGTGATGGATACCATTCTGGTAGTACGACCTCGTCAGGTTCAGTTTAAATGGTCCTTCGACAAGGTGACAGGAACGGTAAGTAACACTGGCAACACATGGTTTAAGCTACTGATTAAGCCAGGATGTGATTCGACCGAAGAGGAAGGCGATGCCTGGTATCTACGTCCGGGAGACGTGGTTCATCAGCCTGAGTTACGTCAGCCGGGGAATCATTATCTGGTCTATAACGACAAATTCATTAAGATTAGCGATTCCTGTCCGGCTAAGCCCCCTTCGGCGGACTAAGACTTATCCATCGGTCGAGGGAAGAATTCCACCTCAGAGACTCAAATAATCGTTTAAATGATGTGGAAGCGATCGTCAATGTCACCTGTAATGATGGGCTTTCTCATATGTACACCATAGTGTTCAGGAGACACGGAAAGGTGCCAGGCAGCCTGCTAACGAGTGGTTTATTCACGAATTAGTACGTAAAATCGGTAACGGCTGGAAATCATTCAATACTCACACTATCGAAAGTTCCCCAGCCAACCGCGGTACGTTCTTACATACGATGTACCGCTGTTCTCTTTACGATTTATAGCTGTACTGGTGAATTATGAGCAATCTGAATCCATGCATGACGTGTGGTGCCTGTTGTGCATTTTTCCGCGTCTCTTTTTACTGGGCCGAAGCCGACGATGCTGGCGGTACCATTCCCGCCAGGCTCACTGAACAAATATCCCCTTTTCACCGATGCATGAGCGGTACCAATCAGAAAAACCCCCGATGTATTGCCCTTGCAGGAACCCCGGGCAAAAATGCCTGCTGCACGATATATAAAAATCGATCGTCCACATGCAGAGAATTCGCCATGTCTGGTGAGAACGGAGTCGTCAATGAGGCTTGCAATCGTGCAAGAGCTAAATACGGGCTGACACCGTTATAAATATGCAATAATTAATTGCACTGCCCCGCCAGCTATAACCGCGGGGCTTCGTTTTTCAGGGATAACAAAACCCGAAACTTCTTCCATCTGCCAGCAACAATGCCTCTTCCTCTATAGTGTTCTCCGGATCTACAGCATCCTGAAGTAGCGCGATGTACTCACTGGCTATCTGCTTCAGAAAGTAAAAAGCAATGTTTTTAACCTATAAAAATGGCGCTGCATTTGCGCCATTTTTATTATTCAATGCATTATCTGTTTGAGCCTAAAGGGATCTCAGGGTCTGGCTCATGAGTAATTCTGTTTCGTAAATCTCTGCGAATAATTTCAATGGACCAGAACCAGACTAAATGTCCAAAAATTTCAGAAACATTCTCATACCACGGGAGATCAAACAGAGGTGGCGTCAGTCCCATGAGAGGGAATGAAATCATATGAACAAAAAGTTGGGCTAAAGCACCTGCCAGTAAGCCCTGCCAGAGTTTAATTTTTGGAAATACTTCAGCAACCACACAATAACCGACAGCAAACACTATCGAAAAGATAATGTGCGTAACGCCAACCCAGTTAAAGACATGCCCGGCAAAGGTATAAACAGCCGCATTGGGATCTGTCAGCCCTAGCCAGTCTCGAAGAAAAATATACGGAGGATTGAGAAAATTACGGGAGCAATCAATTTGCCCAGCAGCCCTGATTAATGATTCCGGGCCACACGCTGCATTAAACATATCCACCGGGCTACGTGGCGGCAATGGAACTTCAGCACCCCACTTCACAAATGCGGAAACAACGCCAGCAATCAGCCCAATGAATGCAGCAAGACCATAACGTCTGCGGTTCGGTGGAGTTTGTTCAAATATATTCATATCTACCCTGCTTGTACCATTATGTTATACACCTCTTCAGGAGTATTCATAAAACAAGACAAATGTAAAGAACTGTATTGTTTTGTATAACAAGATAGTTTCCTAATCGCCAATGAATATAAGCACCATCATTTCTCCCTATTTTTATGTTAGAAGTGACAAAGATTTGTAGGGTGATGCAGAGCTGACAATCACAGGTTTCCTTATCGGTTTTTGCATCGCACAACTAAAGCAATAAACGAGCTCCCGTCATCGGCGAATATGAATTAATTAGCCGGGCTCATAGCTGCATTCGCGTTTTAAGAATAATCCTCCTGCTCTCACCGACTATGCTTAACGTTTAAAAAAGCATCAGCACTCTCGCAACGCTCTCTTATTTTCCCCTTTAGAATACCGGAGGCCTGGTATGAGCAACCAAGGCGAATACCCCGAAGATAATCGGGTTGGGAAGCACGAGCCGCACGATTTTAGTTTGACCCGTCGCGATCTGATTAAAGTCAGCGCCGCAACGGCGGCGACCGCCGTGGTTTATCCTCATTCTACGCTTGCAGCAAGCGTTCCGGCAGCTACACCCGCGCCAGAGATAATGCCCCTGACACTTAAGGTGTGTAGTGGTCAAGTAATACTGGCCACGGTTTTACAGTAAAAATGGTATCTGTTCT
>OBXP01000010.1_pt1 | contig 199076 bp, 198 predicted proteins | sample 1476661 | NCBI WGS metagenome assembly OBXP01 (sample SAMEA2580179, study PRJEB22360) | human gut metagenome | biome: human gut; feature: human-associated habitat; material: faeces | place: Denmark | collected 2008/2010 | reverse complement strand
ACCCGCAACATCCGCTTTCCTAACCAAATGATTGAACAAATTAACATCGCTCTTGAGCAAAAAGGGTCTGGGAATTTCTCAGCCTGGGTCATTGAAGCCTGCCGTCGGAGACTAACGTCAGAAAAGAGAGCATGTACATCAATCCAAAGTGATGATGAATAAACATCCCGGTTTCTTCCACCATCGCACCGGAAAAGCGACTATGAGGGTAACCCTGCGTCTGTCAGCACAGTAAAACCCGGTGTGCATCGTTTTTGATTATTCCCGCACACTCACGCAGAAGGAATTCCCCGTCGGGCTACGGTCATGGTTAATGCGGGAATACGGCGACGATACAGCGCAGCTAAAAGGGTAATGGACAGAAAGAGCGGTTTATTTCATTCCACAGGATTCTGAGTGCCCCCCTCCTCCAATAGGCTGAGCATCCACCTATATAGTTTTAATTTTCATCAATCCATTTAACTATCGTTTAATTGTTGTCACATAGGATTCTGCCGTTTTTAACAATGCAGGATAATAAGATGAAAAAAATGTTGTTTTCTGCCGCTCTGGCAATGCTTATTACAGGATGTGCTCAACAGACGTTTACTGTTGGAAACAAACCGACAGCAGTAACACCAAAGGAAACCATCACCCATCACTTCTTCGTTTCGGGAATTGGACAGGAGAAAACTGTTGATGCAGCCAAAATTTGTGGCGGCGCAGAAAATGTTGTTAAAACAGAAACCCAGCAAACATTCGTAAATGGATTGCTCGGTTTTATTACTTTAGGCATTTATACTCCGCTGGAAGCGCGTGTCTATTGCTCACAATAATTGCATGAGTTGCCCATCGATATGGGCAGCTCTATCTGCACTGCTCATTAATATACTTCTGGGTTCCTTCCAGTTGTTTTTGCATCGTGATCAGCCTCTCTCTGAGGGTGAAATAATCCCGTTCAGCGGTGTCTGCCAGTCGGGGGGAGGCTGCATTATCCACGCCGGAGGCGGTGGTGGCTTCACGCACTGACTGACAGACTGCTTTGATGTGCAACCGACGACGACCAGCGGCAACATCATCACGCAGAGCATCATTTTCAGCTTTCGCATCAGCTAACTCCTTCGTGTATTTTGCATCGAGCGCAGCAACATCACGCTGACGCATCTGCATGTCAGTAATTGCCGCGTTCGCCAGCTTCAGTTCTCTGGCATTTTTGTCGCGCTGGGCTTTGTAGGTAATGGCGTTATCACGGTAATGATTAACAGCCCATGACAGGCAGACGATGATGCAGATAACCAGAGCGGAGATAATCGCGGTTACTCTGTTCATTGCTGACCCCACAAACAGATTTCACGCTCAATCTCACGACGAGTCATGAGACCTTTCCATTGCTTACCGCCAGCATATGTCCAGCGACGTAACTGATCACATGCGCCTTTGATATCGCCCTGGTTTATTTTGCGAAGAAGCGTCGATGTTCTGAAATTGCCAGCACCCACGTTGTAGACGAACGAGTAAAGAGCGCCGCGCGTTGTTTCCGGTATATCGACTTTGATGTACGGGTTAATTTGTCTGGCGACAGTGGCAAGGTCTTTATTCAAGAGTGCTTTGCATTCTGCTTTGGTATACGTTTTACCGAGCATGATGTCTTTTCCTGTATGCCCGTGACATACAGTCCATACACCAACAATATCTTTATATGGTATGTAGCTGACACCTTCCAGACCATCGTCACCACTCGGACCAGTGATGAGCACAGACGCTATGGCAACAGCCCCACCACCAATAGCAGCTGCTACAGCCTTGCGTAATGATGGCGACATTATTCACCTCTCGCAGCCTTACGCTTATCTTCTTTAATCTTGAAATAAAGGTTTGTCAGATAAGTGAGAAAACCCAACACAAGGCTTCCAAGCACTCCAATCGCCGCCCACTGTGACGGACTGACCTGATCAAGCCACTGTAAAAACCAGTAGCCAGCACTGCCTGCAGAGGTGCCGTAGGCAATGCCCGTTGTTAACTTGTCCATGGATTTCATAGCCTCACCTCCGCGAATAACGGATGGTGTACACGGTTTGGAATGAAAGAGGGAAAGATACAGAAGTTACATTAGAAAAGAAAAACGCCAGCGATTATTCTGGCGTAGCTGAAAGCATCATATAATCATCAAATATGAAAATTACAAAATCATCAAAACGCATCACGTTACATCTTGCCTTTTTCTAAAAAAAATCTTGATGAATATTCATGGGGGGGAACACCAAAATATCTTCTGAAAACACTTATAAAATATGACGCGCTTTCATAACCACATATTTTAGCAACTTTCCCAACAGGATAGAAATTGTAGCTTAATAACCTTTCAGCCATCACCATTCGTTCTTCAAGAATTAATTTGCTAAATGATAAGCCTTCGTGTTTTAGTTTTCTTTTTAACAAACTTTCACTCAGACATAGTCTTGAAGAAATATCACAAAGTCTCCATGCTGCAGATATGTCCGAGTGAATAATAGCCTTAACTTTGCTTCCTAAACTATTAAGACACCCAAACAAAAAACTCTGAAACATTTTTTCCGAGGATAAAATAGCAAGACATGCAAATAATATTGAATTTTTAACTACAGCCGTAGTTTCACCATCACAATTCAAGCAACCTATCAAGTTCTTTAACAATGAATAGTCTGTACAGTTTACTATCAAGTATGCTGAATAAAATCTTCTTACAGAAAAAGGTGAGAGTGTATTGTTTTTAAAGAAGTCATTAACTGTTTTCTCTTCAATATCCACGATCATTATATTATCTTTATTTGAAGAAAAGAAAACTTTTAAATTGTATTCTATAGCAACAACACTTCCTTTTTTTAGAGAGATTTTTTCTTTACCAAGCCGGATATCAAACGAGTTCAAAACCAAAATGATAGAACATATGCATGGCATACCATCCACCTGACATAATTAGATTTGAGTTAAGTAAGTATAGGTGGAAATATTAAAATTGCCATATTTTCAATGAGAAAAACCTCATTATATCATCATGAACTTTGATATTTTCTTTAAAATATTTATGTAATACTAGATTAAACAGAACTATTTTTGGCTTGCTTGATTATTAATCATTAATTAACATATTAACATTACCTTAAGCATGAACCGAATTTTTTTACAAACTGTACAACTATAGATATCATAGTGAAGTTTTTACGATTGTAAACATTCTCTAAGGAGAAAATCATCTTGTTGGTGCATTCCAAACGCCTAGTTCACCAAGAGTCTTAGAGCCAGTTCATCAGGATAGGGGTGGAAGTAATTCTGTATAAGCAAATAATCATCAGGATACTCTGCCAAGTAATGCTTCAGCAAAGTTAATGGCGCAAGAAGAGGTAGCGTGCCAGCTCGATAGTTAAGTATAACATCGCTCAACTCTTTACGCTGACGTGTATTTAAGCAGTTACTAAAATATCCCTGTATATGCATCAGCACATTCGTGTGATTTTTACGTGATGCAGGTTTTCTGAGAATCGCCATCAGCTTCTCACGATACACCTCAAAGTATGATTCAAGGTCTGCCCACTCATGTATTGCAGCCACAAATGGCCCCATCTCTTTATAACCGGCCTGGCTATGCGCCAACAACTGAAGCTTATAACGGCTATGAAAAGCTAATAATTCCCTTCTTGATAATTTCGCTTTATAAAGATGATTGAGCTCATGTAAAGCAAATACTCTTTCAACAAAGTTTTCACGAAGCACTGGATCATGTAGTCGCCCATCCTCTTCAACCGGTAGCCAGGAAAACCTTTCCATCAACGTGCTCGTAAATAGTCCCACTCCATCTTTACGACCACGATTACCATTTTCATCATATACACGCACGCGTTCCATACCACAGCTAGGAGATTTTGCACAAACCACAAATCCCGATACATCCTTTAATTTGTCAAGATAAGAACGACTAAACTCTGTCATTTTCTCTGTAACATCCTCATTCTGGTCGTGGCTGAAACACATCCGTATATTTCCTTGCGCCGAGCGAACAAGACGTAGAGCAGGACGCGGAACTGGAAGCCCTATAGCCATTTCCGGACATACTGGTTTGAATGTTACCCATTCCAGTAATTTGTCCATTAAAAAGCTAGCTCTTTTGTGACCACCATCAAAACGGACAGAAGAACCGGCCAAACAACCACTGATCCCAACGACAGGTTTTTTTATCATTGCCTACCCCTTGACTAATTCATTAACAGGTTAACAGTGTAGTACACGACCTAAACTGCCTTTCTGCCGTCATCACTGACAATTTTTTTGTTATGGACTATTCCTAATATAGTAGGAAAGTTCTTTAAGTGATCGGTAGTAATCATCTATCTTTAATACTTACTCTCAACTATCAAAAGTACAGGATATATTATGAAGTTATGGCCTGTGTTGACTGGCATTGCACTCTCTTTCACTCTGATAGCATGTAAGGCCCCGACACCACCTAAAGGTGTGCAGCCGATTACAAATTTTGACACCAACCGCTACCTCGGAAAATGGTATGAAATAGCTCGGCTTGAGAACCGATTTGAACGTGGTCTGGAACAGGTCAGCGCCACTTATGGGAAACGGAACGACGGAGGGATTAGTGTACTTAATCGTGGATATGACCCAACGAAAAACAAATGGAGCGAGAGCGAAGGTAAAGCATACTTTACAGGAGATAATACAACTGCAGCGTTGAAGGTTTCGTTTTTTGGCCCCTTCTATGGTGGCTATAATGTAATCAAACTGGATGATGAGTATAAATATGCTCTTGTCAGTGGTCCGAACAGAGAATACCTATGGATTCTGGCACGGACTCCAACTATTCCAGATAATGTAAAAGCAGACTATGTGCGTACTGCTCAAAAATTGGGATTCAATGTCAATGAACTATTATGGGTCAAACAATAAAATACCTAACCGGATTGATACTTATTAGAAAAAAAACCAGCCTTTGGGGAGGCTGGCTAAATCAGGGAACAAGCTGTTATATGATCATAACTACGTTGCGATTCTAACATTTGAAACATTAGTCTAATGATAACCAGACAGCAACTTTTCCTTTAATTATCTCAAACAATCAGCATCCATCTCCAATCTGAGATCCAACACCATCAGCATGCCCTCCACTACGCCCTCAGCTTTTTGGAGCATCCTGCCAATCCAACAATCAGATCTACCATGCTTACGCGCAAGCGCCATAAAAGTCATGCCGCCGACATAATAGTCCACTAACAAATCATGCAAATCGCTGTTGTTATTTTTCAGACGGGCCATGCACCCGCAAATGATCATCGCGTCATCGTCACAACATTGCGGGCGAGATTTTACTTTTGAAGGAATTAATCCCTTAAAACCGGCGGCAATGGACGACCAGGTCACATCTTCATGATTATTAGCCGCCCACGCTCCCCAACGCTCAAGAACCATCTGAATATCACGCATCAACTTACTCCACAAAAATCAGACCAGAACGCCAATTACAAGCAAAAATCAGCAAAACAGTATTAGTTGATTGTTATCTCTGACTTCATACTCCTGCTCCTGTCAGTGTTTTGGCGTAATTCTTCAGTATTCGGTAATCGGTCAAAACAGAACCGGGGAAACGATATAAGCGCAGACGCACCCAGCGGTGGCGAAGACGTTCTGCCATATAAAACTCAAACATCATTCATTCCCCATTTCGGTGATGGTCAATTCCAGCCTCCCACCTTTGGTAACAGGCATCTTCACAACGCGGTAATCAACGACCTGAGCATCATCCAGCCAGAAACCTGCTTTGGTGAGTGCGTCAAAAGCGGCTTTTTGCAGATTATCCAGGTCACGGCGACGGCGATCCGGCATGTGGCACTCAATGCGGATTTTCACAGGCATCGCCAGGCCGATATCCAGCATTGCGTTTTTAATGATTCGGGCGACGTTATCGCGGTATGCCTGCCCCTCTGCGCTGACGTGCGTGCGCCCGCGATTATGGCGATAATAGCGATTATTGCTCGGAGGCCAGGGTAGTGTGATGTGGTAAGTATTCACGCCTTAATTACCCCCTCTTTCAGCCAGATAACCTGCGTTCTCGCCATACCTTCCCGCGCGCATTCTTTTGCATATGCAGCATCGACTTGCTTGGCATGCCCTTTACCGGCAATCTTCTGTATGCGCTAAACCTAGATAGAATCCACTCTGTGCACATTGAAGCCCGCTCTATGCTTCCTTTCAGGTATTGAAGGGATTGAGATGGGCTAAGCATTATTGGCCTCCTGCATCAGGAGAAAGACAATAATGGCGGCGCGGAGAGGTCTGGTATCAAATATTGGGCTTACGCCTTTTGCATCCACACACCATTCAGTTAACTGGTCTAAGATAGAAATCCTGTATTTCTCAATAATCGGCCATGAAGCGCTCGGATCATTGCAGTAGTCAGGCAAATGATTTAATGGCTCAAAAGTTGTATCAGCATTTCCGTAATACCATTTGTTGGTGTTATTCCCTGATGTTTCCGGTTTACTTGCCCAAAGGCCTTTAAAAATTATGTCTCCTACCATTCTGTTAATTTCAAAATCACTTAACTGTGAATAATCCATTGTCATTTCCTCGCACGATATCTTAGCCACCGGATATCCCACAGGTGAGCTGTGTAATTGAAGGTTTTTACGTCAGATTCTTTTGGGATTGGCTTGCGTTTATTTCTGGAGCGTTTCGTTGGAAGGTATTTGCAGTTTTCGCAGATGATGTCGGTGAAACTTCGTCGCTGTCGCCTCATGCCGCCCTCCTGACGCCCTGCCCGATCGCCATCAATGCCGCTTTGGATACGGTAGTAAACATCCGTCGAGGACTGATGAACGGTCGCCAAATCAGCAGCATGGAGCCTTTGCTGTTTCCCTTCTTCTCCAGCCCTGTCGATGGTTCGATAAAATTAATCCGTCCATCAGTGATAATGCGAACTTCGTCGACACTCTCCAGAGCCTTGCTGAACCATCCGACTGACATATCCTCTGGCACAAGCATAACTACCGTCTGTCGCTGTTGTATGCACTGCTCAGCGGCTTTTTCCACCCACGGCCTGATATTGCTGTACGGTGGGTTATTCCAGATTGCACCGTGGCTTACCCACTCAGAATTGAGCGCGTCGTCGGCCTCAGTTAGCCAGTGAGCACACAGAGCATTTTTGTCGCTCGCTGCCGAATCCAGCCAGAATCCAAACTCAATATCCAGTGCATCAAAAAGCCAAAGCGGCGTTTGCCAGCAGTCCTTGTCGTGTGCTGGCGTATTTGATTTGATAGTCATGCAGCCCGATCTCCCCATCTCGCTTTCCACTCCAGAGCCAGTCTCGCTTCGTCTGACCACTTAACGCCACGCTCTGTACCGAATGCCTGTATAAGCTCTAATAGCTCCGCAAATTCGCCTACACGCATCCTGCTGGTTGACTGGCCTATTACCACAAAGCCATTCCCGGCAAGGTTAGGAACAACATCCTGCTGCTTTAATGCTGCGGTAAACACACACTTCCAGCTTTCTGCATCCAGCCAGCGACCATGCCATTCAACCTGACGAGAGACGTCACCTAAGCAGGCCCATAGCTTCCTGTTTTGGTCTAAGCTGCGGTTGCGTTCCTGAATGGTTACTACGATTGGTTTGGTTGGGTCTGGAAGGATTTGCTGTACTGCGTGAATAGCGTTTTGCTGATGTGCTGGAGATCGAATTTCAAAGGTTAGTTTTTTCATGACTTCCCTCTCCCCCAAATAAAAAGGCCTGCGATTACCAGCAGGCCTGTTATTAGCTCAGTAATGTAGATGGTCATCTTTTAACTCCATATACCGCCAATACCCGTTTCATCGCGGCACTCTGGCGACACTCCTTAAAAATCAGGTTCGTGCTCATCTTTCCTTCCCGTTCTTCCCTGGTAGCAAACCGGTAATACACCGTTCGCCAGACCTTACCTTCGATAACCAGAAGACCTGCCCGTGCCATTTTAGCCGCGGCCTGATTTATGCTGGTTACTGTTGCGCCTGTTAGCGCGGCAACGTCCGGCGCACAGAAGCTATTATGCGTCCCCAGGTAATGAATAATTGCCTCTTTGCCCGTCATACACTTGCTCCTTTCAGTCCGAACTTAGCTTTGATTTCTGCGATCTTCGCCAGAGCCTGTGCACGATTTAGAGGTCTACCGCCCATGACAGGAAGTTGTTTTACTGGTTCAGGGATCGCCTCACCACGGTTAATTCTCGCAGTCATATGGACAAGCTCATCTGCGGCCTTACGGCGTAATTCCGCATCAGTAAGCGCATTGGCCCGCATGTTCTGATACAGGTTGGTAACCAGCCAGTAGTGCGCATTTGATTTCCACGGATAAGACTCCGCATCCGGATACAGGCCTCGCTTCCGGCAATACTCGTAAACCATATCAACCAGCTCGCTGACGTTTGGCAGTCCGGCGATAACGGATGCTTCTTCCCGGCACCATGCAACAAACTGCCCGGGTGATGGCAGAAATGGTCGATTCTGCCGACGGGCTACGCGCATTCCTGCGTTAACCTGTTCCATTGTGGTGATCCCGTTTTCCCGGAAAGCCAGAACCCACTGGCGGCGGATTTCGTTCAGTTCGTTCTGGTCACGGTTAGCCAGGCTCGCCGGGAAAGTTGCCAGTAACTGGCTGAACACACCGTTGATGATCTGCGCTACCTGCTGTACCTGTGGCTTTTCGTCGTACTGTTCCGGCATGTTGTTGGCGATCCGACGCATCTGCTCACGGTCAAAGTTAACCATCTGTGCGGCGATGTTTTTCATAGATCCACCCCGTAAATCCAGTCAGTGTTTGTCAGGTCGAGTTTTGGTTTTCCGGCTGTCACGCCAGCCTGTTGCTTGTTACGGTTGATTTCGAGCTGGGTCCACTTGTCGCGGAGTTTGGCCGGACTCAGCACGTTACCGGACCAGAAGTTGTCCTGGCAGGCCCAGCGGAAAAGCACACACATATCGCGGTGGTTACGTCCGTCACGTTCACGCATCAGGCGGATATCGTTAGCCCACCCAGCAAAATTCGGTTTTCTGGCTGATGGCGCGATGGTCTTCACCATGTCAAACATCCACTCTGCGGCGGTCAGGTCTTCTGCTGTTCCCCACTTACTGCCGCTCTGAATTGCAGCATCCGGTTTAACCACAGAAAGATCGTTTTCTGGCTGGTCAGAGGATTCGCCAGAATTCTCGGACGAATAATCTTTTCTTTTTTCTTTTGTAATAGTGTCTTTTGTGTCCCCCTGTTTTGAGGGATAGCAATCCCCCAATTTGAGGGATGTTTTATCCCTCGTTTTAGGGGATTTTCCCTCGTTTTGAGGGATGCACCATTCTGAGATGTTTTTGTTTGGTCCAAACATGCCGCCTTGCTGCTTGATAATATTCATTCTGACGAGTTCTAACTTGGCTTCATTGCACCGTTTGACAGGTAACTTTGTAATCTCGCTAAGTTGAGAATCGGTGATTCTGTCCATTGGTTTATTCCACCCATAGGTTTTACGCAGAATGGCAAGCAGCACTTTAAACTGTCGCTTGGTCAGATCTGCGCCCGAATAAGCCTCAAGCAGCATATTTGATAGTCTGGCGTAACCATCATCGAGATCTGCCACATTACGCTCCTGTCCGGCAAAGTTACCTCTGCCGAAGTTGAGTATTTTTGCTGTATTTGTCATAATGACTCCTGTTGATAGATCCAGTAATGACCTCAGAACTCCATCTGGATTTGTTCAGAACGCTCGGTCTTGCACACCGGGCGTTTTTTATTGGTGATTTCATCAAGCGCATACTTAAAAGCTCTGCTAATCGGACTGATGTCTGATGCCATGCCAAAAGCACACAAGACCGAAGCTATAAACCTCCAGTCTGTTCTGCTTATCTTCGATTCATGACAGCCAATCATCTTTGCCAGACCGCGCTGAGTAAGCGTTGACAGGTTGATAAGTAAATCTGTTTCTGCGCGATCAACGTCGCGCTGTGATAGTTTGCTGTAATTTGTTTGTTCCATTTCTTACTATTTCCATAGGTAAATAATCACTAATACGCATCTTTCGATGAGTTCTTAATTAGTTACCGCGTTGTCGGCGGTGCAGATTGATAAAGAGCGGTGTTACTTATGCTGCCAGAAGGTTCTTTTTGCTTATTTCAAGCATTTCGCTTGCTTGATATTTGCCACCAGAAATCTCTTCGATTTTTGATGCGTATTTCGTTTTCCCAAAAAACTCAGTCTTAGGGAGGAAGCCGTTTTTGAGCCACTTATAGACAGCCCTTTCGCTAACTCCACAAGCCTTCGCAACTTCAGGGATGCCGACACCTTTAATCGGCTCATCAAGATTTTGCATAGGAATGTCCTTTTTCGTACTTTCAGTACGCATTATGGTTGAACTGAAAGTTTTTGCAAGTGCTTTAGTATCGTACTCATGGTTCAGAATGAAAAAGTGCGCAAAGAATTCGCCCAGCGGCTAGCGCAAGCCTGTAAAGAAGCTGGTCTTGATGAACATGGTAGGGGAATGGCCATAGCCCGTGCCCTTTCTCTTTCGTCCAAAGGCGTTAGCAAATGGTTTAATGCTGAGTCTTTACCACGCCAGGAAAAAATGAATGCGCTTGCGAAATTTCTAAACGTTGATGTTGTTTGGCTTCAGCACGGCACTTCGTTAAATGGAGCGAATGATGAAGATACTTTTTCAATTGTTGGCAAATTAAAAAAAGGGTTAGTGCGCGTGGTTGGTGAGGCAATTCTTGGTGTTGATGGTGCCATCGAGATGACCGAAGAGCGCGATGGGTGGCTCAAGATTTATAGCGATGATCCAGATGCCTTTGGTCTTCGTGTAAAAGGAGACAGCATGTGGCCCAGAATAAAATCAGGAGAATATGTACTCATTGAGCCTAACACCAAAGTATTCCCAGGTGATGAGGTGTTTGTCAGAACCATTGAAGGGCACAACATGATCAAGGTTCTTGGCTATGACAGAGACGGAGAATACCAATTTACAAGCATCAACCAAGACCACAGGCCAATAACGTTGCCTTATCATCAAGTAGCAAAGGTGGAGTATGTAGCTGGTATTCTGAAGCAATCTCGCCACCTAGATGACATCGAGGCCAGGGAATGGCTGAAAAGTTCATGACTTCATCATCACATAGCTAGTAACCAGTACGTTTGGATGGTGGTGAGAAACACACTGCAAGCAAACAGAAACATGGATATTAAAATATTAGCTTAACACAGCAAATCGAAAGAAACAGCGAGGGCTCGGATGTCCCAAGAATTATCTTTAACCTTTACCGAAAACATATATTATTCAACTAAAGAACCTGTAAGCATCAAAGATGTGATTACCTCCCTTCAAGGGTGGGAGGCCATCGCAAAACAATCAGAAGGTGTTTTGCAGGAACTGACAGGGGCTAATATCCTTGATATATCGGTGCATGTTGCGCGATTAGAAGCAGGAAGCCTTTATGAAGATATTGTTATTAAACTCCTCTTTGGTAGCCAAGAAGAAATGGACAAGTTTCTTGCTGGCGCTCATGCAAAGATCGGAAATGGGAAAATGAGAAACGCTCTCGTTGGTGCTGTTGTTATTGGTCTGGTTGGATATGGCTTAGTTCTAGCAACTAAGGCTATGGCTCCAAGCAACACCTCCCACTTTGAAGCAAATAACAATACAATCATCAATATTGGTGCCGGTGAGGCTAATATTTCACCTGACCGTCTTCAAGCAATCATAGAAAGCACGGTAACCAATAAGAAGACTCTTGCCAAAAGTTCCATTAAGACGCTTGCCCCAGCTAGGGCAGACGAAGGATCTACGATGGTCATAGGTACAGGGGGTGGTACAGTGACCATTCCCGCTGAAACCATTAAAAAAGCCCCAACTGAAGTTGTCTTCACACCAGAGTCATATACTCAGGATCATTTTGATGTTGATGTTGAAATCCGTGCATTAGACCTCGACAATCCAGAGAAAGGTTGGGCTGCTGTTATCCCTGGATTAATAGATCGAAGAGTAAATATGGTTCTTGGCCCCAACGTAAACCCATCAGATTTTGCAGGTAAATTTTCTGTACGTGCTGATATAACAATAACGTACCAGCTCAAATCATCAGATAAAAAATACCAACCGAAAGAAGTCTTTATAAAAGAAATAATCAAATAATTATACCCGGCCTCAGCGCCGGTTTTTCTTTTCCTCACGATCGTCTACCTTATTTAACATCCGCACATGTGCTAACCCACGAACTAACACGCCAGCAAACAATTCTTTCTCTCCTACTGACCAATCTTCAATCTTTACAAAAATAAATTCCTTTACATATCAAAAACATATCTCATTAAGTTAATGAACCACAAACAATTCGTACTTATAGTTCTTGATAATATCGAACTATTGGTTCATTATAATCGCCATCAGCAGGACGCTGGCAGCCAAACGGAACAGATTGGCAGGCTCTTTAACTTCGATGATGCGCTGACAAAGCGCGAACAGATACCAAACGAGATGGGTTTGGGGTGATGTGAATTGCAGCAGTAACGACAGCAACCAGAAGATCAGCATCTGGCGCATCACCACCAAAGCCATTTCACATGAGGAAAACATCATGACGGTAATCGTGTACGGAAAATCAACATTTGCAGGAAATGCCAAAACTCGCCGTCATGAGCGGCGCAGAAAGCTGGCCATCGAGCGTGATTCCATCTGCAACATCATCGATTCGATCTTCGGCACAGACAGTGAGGAACCTGTTCAGGAAGACCCGAGAAAGCGGTTAAGCCTTTCTGAAAAAGCAATATCACTCGGAAGCCTTCGCTGCAAGAAAGTAGATGAATGCAGTGGAAGTGTTTGCCTGCCAAACGTAGCTATTTACGCGGCAGGCTACCGGAAATCAAAACAACTGACGGCGAGATGATAAATTCATTTGCTAATTACTTGTTTTTGCCATGCTTATCCTGAGCGATAAGTTCATCCATAAGACTGTCTTTCTTCCCAGCAAACCTAATGTAGCACTCATTTCTATAGCGTTCCGGGATAACAAAACGGTCGATTTCAGGATATCCAGTAGCAGAAGGTACCCGAATAAGAAGCCCTTTTTCGAGCAATGAGATTGCTTCAGGGCTTCCCTTTTCTGTCTTTAGCTGGTTATTAGCGGCTACAGCGAATGCCAAATACGCTCTTTCTCCAAGAGTTAACGAATCAAACAAATCTTGCACGTATTTCTCTTCTTTAGATTTGCGCTTCTGAGCAGCGAATATCTCAATTCTTACAGTCACAGCGTGATAAGCGGAATTAACAACGCCGTTAAGCACATAGCTAACGCAAAACAACAGGATGTAATACATCCAGTAATGAGGAAGGATTTCTGGATTATGCAGGTTTATCCATTCTTTTACGCTTACAGGCATAACAATAATCAATATGATCAGGATGATTAGCATATGAATCAACTGTTTAAGTGTCATTCCTTGCAGGAAAAAATGCATTAGTTCCTGCCACCATGAGTTGTTCATCGGCGTTTCTCTTTTGCTCTCTGTAGGGGTGAATAGAGTTTATCCGATTTCTCGCTGTAGGGGTACACGAGAACCACCGAGCCTGATGTGGTTAAAAGACAGGCATACTAATAAACACTGCACTGTGTATTCATTCCAACGAGTGAATACACTGAGCAATGTCGCTCGTAACTAAACAGGAGCCGACTTGTTCTGATTATTGGAAATCTTCTTTGCCCTCCAATGTGAGGGCGATTTTTTATCTGTGAGGATATGAATAGATGTCAAACATCAAAAAATACATCATTGATTACGACTGGAAAGCATCAATAGAAATTGAAATCGACCATGACGTAATGACAGAGGAAAAACTTCACCAGATTAATAATTTCTGGTCAGACTCTGAATACCGACTCAATAAACACGGCTCTGTATTAAATGCTGTATTAATCATGCTGGCGCAACATGCTCTGCTTATAGCAATTTCAAGCGACTTAAATGCATATGGTGTTGTGTGTGAGTTCGACTGGAATGATGGAAATGGTCAGGAAGGATGGCCTCCAATGGATGGTAGCGAAGGAATAAGAATTACCGATATCGATACATCAGGAATATTTGATTCAGATGATATGACTATCAAAGCCGCCTGAGCGCGGCGTTACCGCATACCAATAACGCTTCACTCGAGGCGTTTTTCGTTATGTATAAATAAGGAGCACACCATGCAATATGCCATTGCAGGGTGGCCTGTTGCTGGCTGCCCTTCCGAATCTTTACTTGAACGAATCACCCGTAAATTACGTGACGGATGGAAACGCCTTATCGACATACTTAATCAGCCAGGAGTCCCAAAAAATGGATCAAACACTTATGGCTATCCAGACTAAATTCACTATCGCCACTTTTATTGGCGATGAAAAGATGTTTCGTGAGGCCGTCGACGCTTATAAAAAATGGATATTAATACTGAAACTGAGATCAAGCAAAAGCATTCACTAACCCCCTTTCCTGTTTTCCTAATCAGCCCGGCATTTCGCGGGCGATATTTTCACAGCTATTTCAGGAGTTCAGCCATGAACGCTTATTACATTCAGGATCGTCTTGAGGCTCAGAGCTGGGCGCGTCACTACCAGCAGATCGCCCGTGAAGAGAAAGAGGCAGAACTGGCAGACGACATGGAAAAAGGCCTGCCCCAGCACCTGTTTGAATCGCTATGCATCGATCATTTGCAACGCCACGGGGCCAGCAAAAAAGCCATTACCCGTGCGTTTGATGACGATGTTGAGTTTCAGGAGCGCATGGCAGAACACATCCGGTACATGGTTGAAACCATTGCTCACCACCAGGTTGATATTGATTCAGAGGTATAAAACGGATGAGTACAGCACTCGCAACGCTGGCAGGGAAGCTGGCTGAACGTGTCGGCATGGATTCTGTCGACCCACAGGAACTGATCACCACTCTTCGCCAGACGGCATTTAAAGGTGATGCCAGCGATGCGCAGTTCATCGCATTGTTGATCGTCGCCAACCAGTACGGCCTTAATCCGTGGACGAAAGAAATTTACGCCTTCCCTGATAAGCAGAACGGCATCGTTCCGGTGGTGGGCGTTGATGGCTGGTCCCGCATCATCAATGAAAACCAGCAGTTTGATGGCATGGACTTTGAGCAGGACAATGAATCCTGTACATGCCGGATTTACCGCAAGGACCGTAATCATCCGATCTGCGTTACCGAATGGATGGATGAATGCCGCCGCGAACCATTCAAAACTCGCGAAGGCAGAGAAATCACGGGGCCGTGGCAGTCGCATCCCAAACGGATGTTACGGCATAAAGCCATGATTCAGTGTGCCCGTCTCGCCTTCGGATTTGCTGGTATCTATGACAAGGATGAAGCCGAGCGCATTGTCGAAAATACCGCATACACTGCAGAACGTCAGCCGGAACGCGACATCACTCCGGTTAACGATGAAACCATGCAGGAGATTAACACTCTGCTGATCGCCCTGGATAAAACATGGGATGACGACTTATTGCCGCTCTGTTCCCAGATATTTCGCCGCGACATTCGTGCATCGTCAGAACTGACACAGGACGAAGCAGTGAAAGCTCTTGGATTCCTGAAACAAAAAGCCACTGAACAGAAGGTGGCAGCATGACACCGGACATTATCCTGCAGCGTACCGGGATCGACGTGAGAGCTATCGAGCAGGGAGATGATGCGTGGCACAAATTACGGCTCGGCGTCATCACCGCTTCACAAGTTCACAACGTGATAGCAAAGCCCCGCTCAGGAAAGAAGTGGCCTGACATGAAAATGTCCTACTTCCACACCCTGCTGGCTGAGGTTTGCACCGGTGTGGCTCCGGAAGTTAATGCTAAGGCGCTGGCCTGGGGAAAACAGTACGAGAACGACGCCAGAACTCTGTTTGAATTCACTTCCGGCGTGAATGTTACTGAATCCCCGATCATCTATCGCGACGAAAGTATGCGCACCGCCTGCTCTCCCGATGGTTTATGCAGTGACGGCAATGGCCTTGAGCTGAAATGCCCGTTTACCTCCCGGGATTTCATGAAGTTCCGGCTCGGTGGTTTCGAGGCCATAAAGTCGGCTTACATGGCCCAGGTGCAGTACAGCATGTGGGTGACACGAAAAGATGCCTGGTACTTTGCCAACTATGACCCGCGTATGAAGCGTGAAGGACTGCATTATGTCGTGGTTGAGCGGGATGAAAAGTACATGGCGAGTTTTGACGAGATGGTGCCGGAGTTCATCGAAAAAATGGACGAGGCACTGGCTGAAATTGGTTTTGTATTTGGGGAGCAATGGCGATGACGCATCCTCACGATAATATCCGGGTAGGCGCGATCACTTTCGTCTACTCCGTTACAAAGCGAGGCTGGGTATTTCCCGGCCTTTCTGTTATCCAAAATCCACTGAAAGCCCAGCGGCTGGCTGAGGAGATAAATAATAAACGAGGGGCTGTATGCACAAAGCATCTCCTGTTGAGTTAAGAACGAGCATTGAGATGGCACATAGCCTTGCTCAAATTGGAGTCAGGTTTGTGCCAATACCAGCAGAAACAGACGAAGAATTTCATACGTTAGCCGCATCCCTTTCACAAAAGCTGGAAATGATGGCGGCGAAAGCAGAGGCAAACGAGAGAGAGCTTGCATGACAACAACAGAATGCATTTTTCTGGCGGCGGGCTTCATATTCTGTGTGCTTATGCTTTCCGGCATGGGGCTTGTTCAGTGACACCTCAGCAGAAAAACGCCCTTCGCAGCATTGCCCGTCAAGCTAACTCTGAAATCAAAAAAGCCAGACAGCAGTTTCCGGATAAAAACGTCGATGACATTTGCCGTAGCGTACTGAAGAAGCACCGCGAAACGGTAACGCTGATGGGATTCACACCGACTCATTTAAGCCTGGCGATCGGCATGTTAAACGGCGTCTTTAAGGAGCGATGAACATGAAAAGCAAAATCATCAGGGAGCTACAGGCTCCTTTTTTATTATTCGCATTCACCCTCAAGCGTATTAACCAACAATTCAGGGATTAATGGAAGATGGCAGACATCATTGATTCAGCATCAGAAATCGAAGAATTACAGCGCAATACAGCAATAAAAATGCGTCGTCTGAACTACCAGACTGTATCTGCCACTCATTGTTGTGAGTGTGGCGATCCGATAGATGAGCGAAGACGCCTGGTCGTTCAGGGTTGTCGGACTTGTGCAAGTTGCCAGGAGGAGATCGAACTTAAGAACAAACAATGGGGATTGTGATGGCCTCAAAGCAGCAAATTTCAACATCGTCCAACTGAGGTGTAAAAATGCTCAGAATCATTTTTCCTAACACCTGGTACGTCGACCACCACGGCACTCCCTGCAAAATCCTGCGTTCTACCTACAACAAAGTTCACTACATCCGAAAAGGCAGAACATGTATCGCCAGCATGTTCCGCTTTAATCATGACTTTGAACCTGTGAATAAAGCTGATGCAGATCGGATAGCAGAAGAGATCGAAACGGCAGAACACATTAAGAAGTTACGTGCCATACGCAGGAAATAGAAAAATTGATAAATTCAATACTGCATTTCTCAGCATTAAATTTATCTCTATGACCAGTCAAGAGATGTACCTGCCATGAGCTTAATATCATGTCAGATATATCGGTCACAAACTCCCTCAGCAGCTAAGAGGAGGACAAATGTCTCGACTAATCACTTTACAGGACTGGGCTAAAGAAGAATTTGGGGACTTAGCACCAAGTGAGCGAGTTCTGAAAAAATACGCGCAAGGGAAAATGATGGCCCCACCCGCTATAAAAGTTGGTCGCTACTGGATGATTGACCGAAATTCCCGTTTTGTAGGAACGCTTGCAGAACCGCAACTCCCAATAAACGCAAACCCAAAACTCCAACGGATAATCGCTGATGGCTGCTAGACCCCGATCTCACAAAATCTCTATACCCAATTTATATTGCAAATTAGATAAGCGAACCGGAAAGGTATATTGGCAATACAAACATCCACTATCCGGTCGTTTTCATAGCTTAGGAACTGATGAGAATGAAGCAAAACAAGTTGCTACTGAAGCAAATACCATTATTGCTGAACAACGTACCCGACAAATATTAAGCGTCAATGAGCGTCTGGAAAGAATGAAAGGCAGGCGCTCAGAAATTACGGTGACAGAATGGCTTGATAAATATATTTCTATCCAGGAGGACAGGCTGCAACATAATGAACTAAGACCCAACTCCTATCGGCAAAAAGGCAAACCCATTCGTCTTTTCCGTGAGCATTGTGGAATGCAACACCTCAAGGATATTACCGCACTTGATATTGCCGAAATAATTGATGCTGTAAAGGCTGAAGGTCATAACAGGATGGCGCAAGTCGTGAGAATGGTGTTGATCGACGTCTTCAAAGAAGCACAACACGCAGGACATGTTCCGCCAGGATTTAACCCAGCGCAGGCAACAAAACAACCGCGAAATCGAGTAAACCGCCAAAGATTGTCACTGCCCGAATGGCAGGCAATATTTGAAAGCGTAAGCAGACGGCAGCCCTATTTAAAATGCGGCATGCTACTTGCTCTTGTTACTGGACAACGTTTAGGTGATATCTGCAATTTGAAATTCTCTGATATCTGGGACGACATGTTGCACATTACTCAGGAAAAAACCGGTTCAAAACTTGCTATTCCGCTTAACCTGAAATGCGATGCTCTGAATATTACCCTTCGTGAAGTTATATCTCAGTGCAGGGATGCTGTTGTTAGTAAATATCTGGTCCATTACCGTCACACTACCTCTCAAGCAAACAGAGGAGACCAGGTTTCTGCAAATACTCTGACAACGGCTTTTAAAAAGGCCAGGGAAAAATGTGGCATAAAATGGGAGCAAGGAACTGCGCCCACATTTCATGAGCAGCGATCTCTGTCAGAACGGTTATATCGGGAACAGGGTCTGGATACGCAAAAGTTGTTAGGCCATAAATCCAGAAAAATGACCGACCGATACAATGATGATCGTGGTAAAGACTGGGTTATCGTAGATATCAAAACAGCATAGAAAATAGCCAGTTTTGGGGAAGGGTTTTGGGGAAAGTTTTGGGGAAGATTTTACATCATCATAAAACAACGGGCGTATAACACGCCCGTTTAAATATTTAACACATGTAGTGATTACATGTTCTTGATGATCGCGTCGCCAAACTCGCTACATTTCAGCAATTTAGCGCCTTCCATCAGACGTTCGAAGTCATAGGTTACAGTCTTGGCGTTGATTGCGCCTTCCATACCTTTAACAATCAGGTCTGCGGCTTCAGTCCAGCCCATATGGCGTAACATCATCTCAGCGGAGAGAATAATAGAGCCTGGGTTTACTTTGTCCTGACCGGCATATTTCGGCGCAGTACCGTGGGTGGCTTCAAACAGGGCGCATTCGTCACCGATGTTTGCGCCTGGGGCGATACCGATACCGCCGACCTGTGCAGCCAGAGCGTCAGAAATGTAGTCACCGTTCAGGTTCATACAGGCGATAACATCATATTCAGCCGGACGCAGCAGGATCTGTTGCAGGAATGCATCAGCAATCACATCTTTAATGACGATCTCTTTGCCGGTATTCGGGTTTTTAACTTTCAGCCACGGGCCGCCGTCGATCAGTTCACCGCCAAACTCTTCACGCGCCAGCTGGTAGCCCCAGTCTTTAAACGCGCCTTCGGTGAACTTCATGATGTTGCCTTTGTGCACCAGGGTCACAGAGTCACGATCGTTAGCAATTGCGTATTCGATCGCTGCACGAACCAGACGTTTGGTACCTTCTTCAGAACACGGCTTAATACCGATGCCGCAATGTTCCGGGAAGCGAATTTTCTTCACGCCCATCTCTTCACGCAGGAATTTAATCACTTTCTCAGCGTCGGCAGAGTCTGCTTTCCATTCGATACCCGCATAAATGTCTTCCGAGTTTTCACGGAAGATAACCATATCGGTCAGTTCAGGGTGTTTAACCGGGCTTGGGGTGCCCTGATAGTAACGTACCGGACGCAGGCAGATGTAGAGATCCAGTTCCTGGCGCAGGGCAACGTTCAGAGAACGAATACCGCCACCAACCGGAGTGGTCAGAGGGCCTTTAATGGCAACGCGATATTCACGAATCAGATCAAGGGTTTCAGCAGGCAGCCAGACATCCTGACCGTAAACCTGTGTGGATTTTTCACCGGTGTAAATTTCCATCCAGGAGATTTTACGCTCGCCTTTATAGGCTTTCTCGACTGCAGCGTCGACCACTTTCAGCATGGCTGGGGTTACATCTACACCGATTCCATCACCTTCAATGTAAGGGATAATCGGATTTTCAGGAACGTTGAGTTTGCCGTTTTGCAGGGTGATCTTCTTGCCTTGTGCCGGAACAACTACTTTACTTTCCATTCACCTCTCCTTCGAGCGCTACTGGTTTGCTCGTCTGCCACCACGTTGCATATGCGTTTGCGTCCTGCGATACGGATGCATTAGAGCAATTTTTTGTTAATGATTTGTAATTGGCTTGTCAATACTACCCTATTGTTTGCCGTCATGAAAGATGCGCGTTATTAGGCTATAATGCGGCAATTCATAATCTCTGAAAATACCATGCAAAAAACTTCTTTTAGAAATCACCAGGTTAAGCGATTCAGCTCGCAACGTTCTACCAGGCGTAAACTTGAAAACCAGCCCACGCGCGTGATCCTGTTCAATAAACCCTACGATGTTCTTCCGCAGTTCACCGATGAAGCCGGACGCAAAACATTAAAAGAATTCATCCCGGTTCAGGGCGTTTATGCAGCAGGTCGTCTTGACCGCGATAGCGAAGGGTTACTGGTGCTGACCAATAACGGCGCGTTGCAGGCGCGTTTAACCCAGCCGGGTAAACGCACCGGAAAAATCTATTATGTGCAGGTGGAAGGTATTCCCACACAAGACGCACTTGAAGCCTTGCGCAATGGCGTAACCTTAAATGATGGCCCTACCCTGCCCGCAGGCGTAGAGCTGGTTGACGAACCCGCGTGGTTATGGCCGCGGAATCCACCAATTCGTGAACGCAAAAGTATTCCCACCAGCTGGCTGAAGATCACCTTATATGAAGGACGTAATCGCCAGGTGCGCCGCATGACCGCCCATGTTGGTTTCCCCACGCTGCGACTGATTCGCTATGCGATGGGTGATTACTCTTTGGATAATCTTGCCAACGGCGAATGGCGAGAAGCGACAGATTAAGGACGCAAAATGTTTAAACCGCACGTTACCGTTGCTTGCGTGGTGCACGCAGAAGGCAAATTTTTAGTCGTTGAAGAGACGATTAATGGTAAAGCGTTATGGAACCAACCTGCCGGGCATCTGGAAGCCAATGAAACCTTAGTGGAAGCCGCCGCCCGTGAGCTGTGGGAAGAAACCGGCATCAGCGCGCAGCCGCAACACTTTATTCGTATGCATCAGTGGATTGCGCCAGATAAAACGCCGTTTTTGCGTTTCCTGTTTGCTATTGAGCTTGAGCAAATATGCCCGACCCAGCCTCATGACAGCGATATCGACTGCTGCCGTTGGGTTAGCGCCGAAGAAATTTTACAGGCGTCAAATCTGCGTTCGCCGCTGGTGGCGGAAAGTATTCGTTGTTATCAAAGCAGGCAACGCTATCCGCTAGAGATGATTGGCGATTTTAACTGGCCTTTTACAAAGGGTGTCATCTAAAAGGCTGCGTGATAGAATACGCCGCCTTGAAGTTCAATGTCGTGAGTGATCCAATGTCTGAAACCGCAAAAAAAGTAATCGTCGGCATGTCCGGCGGTGTCGATTCCTCCGTTTCTGCCTGGCTGTTGCAACAACAGGGATATCAGGTCGAAGGCCTGTTTATGAAGAACTGGGAAGAAGACGACGGTGAGGAATATTGCACAGCGGCAGCGGATCTGGCTGATGCCCAGGCTGTCTGCGACAAGCTCGGCATTGAACTGCACACCGTTAACTTTGCTGCCGAGTACTGGGACAACGTCTTCGAACTGTTCCTTGCCGAATATAAAGCCGGTCGCACGCCGAATCCGGATATTCTGTGCAACAAAGAGATCAAATTTAAAGCCTTCCTCGAATTTGCCGCTGAAGATTTAGGTGCCGATTATATCGCTACCGGTCATTACGTACGTCGGGCAGATGTCGATGGCAAGAGCCGCCTGCTGCGTGGTCTGGACAGCAATAAAGACCAGAGCTACTTCCTTTATACGCTCAGCCATGAGCAGATTGCGCAAAGCCTGTTCCCGGTCGGCGAACTGGAAAAACCGCAGGTGCGTAAGATTGCTGAAGATCTCGGTCTGGTCACCGCGAAGAAAAAAGACTCTACCGGCATTTGCTTCATTGGCGAGCGTAAATTCCGCGAGTTCCTGGGCCGTTATCTCCCGGCGCAACCGGGCAAAATCATTACCGTCGATGGCGATGAAATTGGTGAGCACCAGGGGCTGATGTATCACACCCTCGGTCAGCGTAAAGGTCTGGGTATCGGTGGCACCAAAGACGGCACCGAAGAACCGTGGTATGTGGTCGATAAAGACGTCGAAAACAACATTCTGATTGTTGCGCAGGGCCATGAACACCCGCGTCTGATGTCTGTCGGTCTGATTGCCCAGCAGCTGCACTGGGTCGATCGCGAGCCGTTCACCGGTACTATGCGTTGCACAGTAAAAACCCGCTATCGCCAGACCGACATCCCGTGCACCGTCAAGGCGCTGGACGATGATCGCATTGAAGTGATTTTCGATGAGCCGGTTGCCGCCGTGACGCCGGGCCAGTCTGCCGTTTTCTATAACGGTGAAGTGTGCCTCGGTGGCGGTATTATTGAGCAGCGTCTGCCGCTGCCGGTCTGATTATTATCTTTACTTAAAACAAGGAAGCAGTGAACGTGGCAAAGAATTACTATGACATCACCCTCGCCCTGGCCGGTATTTGTCAGTCGGCACGCCTGGTGCAACAACTCGCTCACCAGGGGCATTGTGATGCCGATGCGCTACACGTCTCACTCAACAGTATTATTGATATGAACCCCAGCTCGACGCTGGCGGTTTTTGGCGGTAGCGAAGCCAACCTGCGCGTCGGGCTGGAAACCTTGCTCGGCGTGCTCAATGCCAGCAGTCGCCAGGGCTTAAACGCTGAGTTAACCCGCTACACACTCAGCCTGATGGTGCTTGAGCGCAAACTCTCCTCAGCGAAAGGTGCGCTCGACACTCTGGGCAGCCGGATCAACGGCCTGCAACGCCAGCTCGAACACTTCGATTTACAGTCCGAAACGCTGATGAGCGCGATGGCTGCTATCTATGTTGATGTGATTAGCCCGCTTGGCCCGCGCATTCAGGTAACCGGTTCCCCTGCTGTACTGCAAAGCCCACAAGTGCAGGCGAAAGTTCGCGCAACCCTGCTGGCAGGCATTCGCGCCGCCGTGCTCTGGCACCAGGTTGGCGGCGGACGTCTGCAACTGATGTTTTCTCGTAATCGCCTGACCACTCAGGCAAAACAAATTCTTGCTCATTTAACCCCGGAGTTGTGATCTATGGAATTATCCTCACTGACCGCCGTTTCCCCTGTCGATGGACGCTACGGCGATAAAGTCAGCGCGCTGCGCGGGATTTTCAGCGAATATGGTTTGCTGAAATTCCGTGTACAAGTTGAAGTACGTTGGCTGCAAAAACTGGCCGCGCACGCAGCGATCAAGGAAGTTCCTGCTTTTGCTGCCGACGCAATCGGTTACCTTGATGCAATTGTCGCCAGTTTCAGCGAAGAAGATGCAGCACGCATCAAAACCATCGAGCGTACCACTAACCACGACGTTAAAGCGGTTGAGTATTTCCTGAAAGAAAAAGTGGCGGAGATCCCGGAACTGCACGCGGTTTCTGAATTCATCCACTTTGCCTGTACTTCGGAAGATATCAATAACCTCTCCCACGCGTTGATGCTGAAAACCGCGCGTGATGAAGTGATCCTGCCGTACTGGCGTCAACTGATTGATGGCATTAAAGATCTCGCCGTTCAGTACCGCGATATCCCGCTGCTGTCTCGTACCCACGGTCAGCCCGCCACGCCGTCAACCATCGGTAAAGAGATGGCAAACGTCGCCTACCGTATGGAGCGCCAGTACCGCCAGCTTAATCAGGTGGAGATCCTCGGCAAAATCAACGGCGCGGTCGGTAACTATAACGCCCACATCGCCGCTTACCCGGAAGTTGACTGGCATCAGTTCAGCGAAGAGTTCGTCACCTCGCTGGGTATTCAGTGGAACCCGTACACTACCCAGATCGAACCGCACGACTACATTGCCGAACTGTTTGATTGCGTTGCGCGCTTCAACACCATTCTGATCGACTTTGACCGTGACGTCTGGGGTTATATCGCCCTTAACCACTTCAAACAGAAAACCATTGCTGGTGAGATTGGTTCTTCCACCATGCCGCATAAAGTTAACCCGATCGACTTCGAAAACTCCGAAGGGAATCTGGGCCTTTCCAACGCGGTATTGCAGCATCTGGCAAGCAAACTGCCGGTTTCCCGCTGGCAGCGTGACCTGACCGACTCCACCGTGCTGCGTAACCTCGGCGTGGGTATCGGTTATGCGCTGATTGCGTATCAATCCACCCTGAAAGGCGTGAGCAAACTGGAAGTGAACCGTGACCATCTGCTGGATGAGCTGGATCACAACTGGGAAGTGCTGGCTGAGCCAATCCAGACAGTTATGCGTCGCTATGGCATCGAAAAACCGTACGAGAAGTTGAAAGAGCTTACTCGCGGCAAGCGCGTTGACGCCGAAGGCATGAAGCAGTTTATCGACGGTCTGGCGTTGCCAGAAGAAGAGAAAGCCCGCCTGAAAGCGATGACGCCGGCTAACTACATTGGTCGCGCCATCACCATGGTTGATGAACTGAAATAAACTCGTATCAGTGCCGGATAGCGATGCTGTCCGGCCTGCTTATTAAGATTATCCGCTTTTTATTTTTTCACTTTACCTCCCCTCCCCCGCTGGTTTATTTAATGTTTACCCCCATAACCACATAATCGCGTTACACTATTTTAATAATTAAGACAGGGAGAAATAAAAATGCGCGTACTGGTTGTTGAAGACAATGCGTTGTTACGTCACCACCTTAAAGTTCAGATTCAGGATGCTGGTCATCAGGTCGATGACGCAGAAGATGCCAAAGAAGCCGATTATTATCTCAATGAACATTTACCGGATATTGCGATTGTCGATCTGGGATTGCCAGACGAGGACGGTCTGTCACTGATTCGCCGCTGGCGTAGCAATGATGTTTCACTGCCGATTCTGGTATTAACCGCCCGTGAAAGCTGGCAGGACAAAGTCGAAGTATTAAGTGCTGGCGCTGATGATTACGTGACTAAACCATTTCATATTGAAGAGGTGATGGCGCGAATGCAGGCATTAATGCGGCGTAATAGCGGTCTGGCTTCACAGGTCATTTCGCTACCCCCGTTTCAGGTTGATCTCTCTCGCCGTGAATTATCTATTAATGACGAAGTGATCAAACTGACCGCGTTCGAATACACCATTATGGAAACGTTGATACGCAATAATGGCAAAGTGGTGAGCAAAGATTCGTTAATGCTCCAACTCTATCCGGATGCGGAGCTGCGGGAAAGCCATACCATTGATGTACTGATGGGACGTCTGCGCAAAAAAATTCAGGCACAATATCCGCAAGAAGTGATTACCACCGTTCGCGGCCAGGGCTATCTGTTCGAATTGCGCTGATGAAAAAATTACTACGTCTTTTTTTCCCGCTCTCGCTGCGGGTACGTTTTCTGTTGGCAACGGCAGCGGTAGTACTGGTGCTTTCGCTTGCCTACGGAATGGTCGCGCTGATCGGTTATAGCGTCAGTTTCGATAAAACTACGTTTCGGCTGTTACGTGGCGAGAGCAATCTGTTCTATACCCTTGCGAAGTGGGAAAACAATAAGTTGCATGTCGAGTTACCCGAAAATATCGACAAGCAAAGCCCCACCATGACGCTAATTTATGATGAGAACGGGCAGCTTTTATGGGCGCAACGTGACGTGCCCTGGCTGATGAAGATGATCCAGCCTGACTGGCTGAAATCGAATGGTTTTCATGAAATTGAAGCGGATGTTAACGATACCAGCCTCTTGCTGAGTGGAGATCATACGATACAGCAACAGTTGCAGGAAGTGCGGGAAGATGATGACGACGCGGAGATGACCCACTCGGTGGCGGTAAACGTCTACCCGGCAACATCGCGGATGCCAAAGTTAACCATTGTGGTGGTGGATACCATTCCGGTGGAGCTAAAAAGTTCCTATATGGTCTGGAGCTGGTTTATCTATGTGCTCTCAGCCAATCTGCTGTTAGTGATCCCGCTGCTGTGGGTCGCCGCCTGGTGGAGTTTACGCCCCATCGAAGCCCTGGCAAAAGAAGTCCGCGAACTGGAAGAACATAACCGCGAATTGCTCAATCCAGCCACAACGCGAGAACTGACCAGTCTGGTACGAAACCTGAACCGATTGTTAAAAAGTGAACGCGAACGTTACGACAAATATCGTACAACGCTCACCGACCTGACCCATAGTCTGAAAACGCCACTGGCGGTGCTGCAAAGTACGCTGCGTTCTCTGCGTAGTGAGAAGATGAGCGTCAGTGATGCTGAACCGGTAATGCTGGAGCAAATCAGCCGCATTTCACAGCAAATTGGCTACTACCTGCATCGTGCCAGTATGCGCGGCGGGACATTGCTCAGCCGCGAGCTGCATCCGGTCGCCCCACTGCTGGACAATCTCACCTCGGCGCTGAACAAAGTGTATCAACGCAAAGGGGTCAATATCTCTCTCGATATTTCGCCAGAGATCAGCTTTGTCGGTGAGCAGAACGATTTTGTCGAGGTGATGGGCAACGTGCTGGATAATGCCTGTAAATATTGCCTCGAGTTTGTCGAAATATCTGCAAGGCAAACAGACGAGCATCTCTATATTGTGGTCGAGGATGATGGCCCCGGTATTCCATTAAGCAAGCGAGAGGTCATTTTCGACCGTGGTCAACGGGTTGATACTTTACGCCCTGGGCAAGGTGTAGGGCTGGCGGTAGCCCGCGAAATCACCGAGCAATATGAGGGTAAAATCGTCGCCGGAGAGAGCATGCTTGGCGGTGCGCGGATGGAGGTGATTTTTGGTCGCCAGCATTCTACGCCGAAAGATGAATAAATATGTCCATACTTCACGCATTACGTTAAGCATCCGTTATAATCGGTTGCAGATACCAGCCTGTGGATGCTTAACATGGAATACCAACTCACTCTTAACTGGCCCGATTTTCTTGAACGTCACTGGCAGAAACGCCCGGTGGTGTTAAAACGCGGCTTTAATAATTTTATTGACCCGATCTCTCCAGACGAGTTGGCGGGTCTGGCGATGGAAAGCGAAGTCGACAGTCGACTGGTCAGTCACCAGGATGGCAAATGGCAGGTCAGCCACGGTCCGTTCGAAAGCTACGATCATCTCGGTGAAACTAACTGGTCATTGTTAGTGCAAGCAGTGAATCACTGGCATGAGCCGACCGCCGCGCTGATGCGACCGTTCCGTGAACTACCGGACTGGCGTATTGATGATCTGATGATCTCTTTTTCTGTACCTGGCGGCGGCGTCGGCCCGCATCTCGATCAGTACGACGTGTTTATCATTCAGGGTACCGGACGTCGTCGCTGGCGAGTGGGCGAAAAGCTGCAAATGAAACAGCACTGCCCACATCCGGATCTGTTACAGGTCGATCCGTTCGAAGCCATCATTGATGAAGAACTGGAGCCAGGCGATATTCTTTATATTCCGCCAGGATTCCCCCATGAAGGCTACGCGCTGGAAAATGCGATGAACTATTCCGTCGGTTTTCGCGCACCAAATACGCGGGAACTGATTAGCGGATTTGCCGATTATGTGCTGCAACGTGAACTGGGCGGCAACTACTACAGCGATCCTGATGTTTCACCTCGCGCTCATCCTGCGGATGTTCTGCCGCAAGAGATGGATAAACTGCGTGAGATGATGCTCGAATTGATCAACCAGCCGGAACACTTTAAGCAATGGTTTGGCGAGTTTATATCCCAGTCACGCCATGAACTGGATATCGCGCCGCCAGAGCCGCCTTATCAGCCGGATGAAATCTACGATGCGCTGAAACAAGGTGAAGTGCTGGTGCGTCTGGGTGGTCTGCGCGTATTGCGCATTGGCGACGACGTGTATACCAATGGTGAGAAGATCGATTCCCCGCACCGTCCGGCACTGGATGCACTCGCCAGCAACATTGCGCTGACTGCGGAGAATTTTGGCGATGCGCTGGAAGATCCGTCATTCCTCGCGATGCTCGCGGCGCTGGTCAATAGCGGGTATTGGTTCTTCGAAGGGTAAGTTTGGATTTAAGCCGGATGCGGCATCACATGCCGCATCCCTTTTCGCTTACTTCCGTTGCGCCGTTAACTCGGCAATACGGACGATCACCTGCACCGCTTTTTCCATACCTTCCAGAGTCACAAACTCATGCTTACCATGATAGTTGTAACCGCCAGTGAACAGGTTCGGGCACGGTAATCCCATAAACGACAACTGCGCGCCGTCGGTACCGCCGCGGATCGGTTTCAGTTCCGGTTCAATATCGCAGTCACGCATCGCCTGCTGGGCGATATCGAGAATATGCGGATGCTCAACCACTTTCTCGCGCATATTGTAGTAACTGTCTTCAATCACCAATTCAATGTAGCAATCAGGATGTAACCCTTTGCCCACTTTTTTGGCGATCTCCATCATTTTACGTTTACGCGCTTCAAACTGTTTACGGTCGAAATCACGGATGATGTAGTGCATATCGGCCCGTTCAACGGTGCCTTTCATGCTCGCCAGGTGATAGAAACCTTCATAGCCTTCTGTCATTTCCGGGCTTTCATCCGCCGGAACTTCCGCATGAATACGTGCCGCCAGCGACAGCGCATTCACCATTACACCTTTCGCTGTGCCTGGGTGAACGTTATTGCCTACAATTTTGATATTGACCGACGCAGCGTTGAAGTTTTCAAACTCCAGTTCGCCTACGCCACCACCATCAACGGTGTAAGCCCAGCGGGCATCGAAGGCGTCAACATCAAAATGTTTCGCCCCTTTACCCACTTCTTCATCCGGGGTAAAGGCGACGCGAATATCACCATGCGGAATGTTTTTTTGTTGTAATACCGCCAGCGCGGTCATGATTTCTGCAATACCTGCTTTGTCATCGGCACCTAACAAGGTTTTACCATCGGTGGTAATCAGCGTCTGACCCAGTAGCTGATGCAGCACCGGGAACATAACCGGTGATAAAACTTCATCGCCGATACCCAGCGCAATATCGCCACCGCGATAGTTTTCAACAATTTGCGGATTCACATTTTTGCCGCTGCAATCCGGTGAGGTATCCACATGAGAAATAAAGCCAATCGCCGGGATATCGCCAGGGACGTTAGCCGGTAACGTCGCCATCAAAGTGCCCTTCTCACTTAAGGTCACATTGATAAGCCCCATCTCTTCGAGCTGCTCTTTCAGCAGATGCAATAACTTCCATTGGCCTTCCGTGCTGGGAACCTGTCTCACCCCTGCCTTTGATTGGGTATCCAGAGACACGTAGTTCAAAAATCGCTCAAGTAGTTTATCCATGTAGTCACCCTCACTTTTTGTGACAACATTATTAAGAAGCAAGAAAAGACAAATATTGCGTCAGGTCACTTTTACCCCTGCAAGCGGGAATATTTATCAGCATTACCTTAATGAATATAAAGCTAAGCCAGTAATTCACAACAAAGATTGGCGATTCAAGCGGTTTGCCGTAGAATTACCGCCCTCATTAAGAGTCACCAAGGTGGTTAACCACAAACCCCGCATCGGTAAGCCATCCGTTGCGTTTACATGGGACAGAGTAAAAAATTGAATAAACAACCGAGTTCGCTTTCACCGCTGGTGCAATTGGCGGGAATTCGCAAATGCTTTGATGGTAAAGAGGTCATTCCCCAGCTGGATCTGACTATCAACAATGGCGAGTTCCTCACGCTGCTTGGCCCTTCTGGCTGCGGTAAAACAACCGTTCTTCGCCTGATTGCAGGTCTGGAAACTGTTGATTCCGGACGCATCATGCTGGATAACGAGGACATCACCCACGTTCCGGCGGAAAACCGCTATGTGAACACTGTTTTCCAAAGCTACGCACTTTTCCCCCACATGACCGTGTTCGAAAATGTGGCCTTTGGGTTACGCATGCAAAAAACCCCCGCTGCTGAAATTACGCCCCGCGTGATGGAAGCCCTGCGGATGGTGCAGCTGGAAACCTTCGCTCAACGCAAACCGCATCAGCTCTCTGGTGGTCAACAGCAACGCGTCGCCATTGCCCGCGCGGTGGTTAACAAGCCTCGTCTGTTGTTGCTGGATGAGTCGCTCTCAGCGCTGGATTACAAACTGCGCAAGCAAATGCAGAACGAGCTGAAAGCGTTACAGCGTAAGCTTGGCATTACATTCGTCTTCGTGACTCACGACCAGGAAGAAGCACTCACCATGTCGGACAGGATTGTGGTGATGCGCGATGGTCGCATTGAGCAAGACGGCACGCCGCGTGAAATCTATGAAGAGCCGAAAAACCTGTTTGTTGCTGGGTTTATTGGCGAAATCAATATGTTTAACGCCACTGTCATCGAACGTCTCGACGAGCAGCGCGTACGCGCCAACGTTGAAGGCCGCGAATGTAATATCTACGTTAACTTCGCCGTTGAACCGGGGCAAAAACTGCATGTTCTGCTGCGCCCGGAAGACTTACGTGTTGAAGAGATTAACGACGACAACCACGCTGAAGGGCTGATTGGTTACGTTCGCGAGCGTAACTACAAAGGCATGACGCTGGAGTCGGTTGTTGAACTGGAAAATGGCAAGATGGTGATGGTCAGCGAATTCTTCAATGAAGACGATCCTGACTTTGACCACTCTCTCGACCAAAAAATGGCCATTAATTGGGTAGAAAGCTGGGAGGTCGTACTGGCTGATGAAGAACACAAGTAAGTTCCAGAATGTAGTGATTGTCACTATTGTCGGTTGGCTTGTGTTGTTTGTCTTTCTGCCCAACCTGATGATCATTGGCACCAGCTTTTTGACCCGCGACGACGCCAGTTTCGTCAAAATGGTCTTTACGCTGGATAACTACACGCGTCTGCTCGATCCGCTCTATTTTGAAGTGCTATTGCACTCGCTGAATATGGCGCTGATCGCCACCCTCGCCTGCCTGGTGCTGGGCTATCCTTTTGCCTGGTTTCTGGCGAAGCTGCCACACAAGGTGCGTCCGCTGCTGCTGTTTCTGCTGATTGTTCCGTTCTGGACCAACTCATTGATTCGTATCTACGGGCTGAAAATTTTCCTCAGCACCAAAGGCTATCTCAACGAGTTTTTGCTCTGGCTGGGCGTTATCGATACACCAATTCGCATCATGTTCACACCCAGTGCGGTGATTATCGGTCTGGTTTACATTCTGCTGCCGTTTATGGTGATGCCGCTGTACTCGAGTATCGAAAAACTGGATAAGCCGTTGCTGGAGGCGGCGCGCGATCTCGGTGCCAGCAAGTTGCAGACCTTTATCCGTATCATTATCCCACTGACGATGCCGGGGATTATTGCCGGATGCCTGTTGGTGATGCTGCCAGCGATGGGCCTGTTCTATGTGTCCGACCTGATGGGCGGTGCGAAAAACCTGCTGATCGGTAACGTCATCAAAGTACAGTTCCTCAATATTCGTGACTGGCCGTTTGGTGCAGCCACCAGCATTACGCTGACTATCGTAATGGGCCTGATGTTGCTGGTTTACTGGCGCGCTTCTCGTTTGCTGAATAAGAAGGTGGAACTCGAATGATCGGTCGACTGCTTCGCGGCGGTTTTATGACCGCTATCTACGCGTACCTGTATATCCCAATCATTATTTTGATTGTGAACTCCTTTAACAGCTCGCGCTTTGGCATCAACTGGCAGGGTTTTACCACTAAATGGTATAGCCTGCTGATGAACAACGACAGTCTGTTGCAGGCAGCTCAGCATTCATTGACGATGGCGGTGTTTTCAGCGACGTTTGCTACGCTTATCGGTTCACTGACTGCAGTTGCGCTGTACCGTTATCGCTTTCGCGGTAAGCCATTCGTTAGCGGAATGCTGTTTGTGGTGATGATGTCGCCAGATATTGTGATGGCGATTTCTCTGCTGGTGCTGTTTATGCTGCTGGGTATTCAGCTTGGCTTCTGGTCGCTGCTGTTCTCGCATATCACCTTCTGCCTGCCATTTGTGGTGGTGACAGTGTATTCGCGCCTGAAAGGTTTTGACGTGCGAATGCTGGAAGCGGCGAAAGATCTCGGTGCCAGCGAATTTACCATTCTGCGAAAAATCATTCTGCCACTGGCAATGCCAGCGGTAGCGGCGGGCTGGGTGTTAAGCTTTACCCTGTCGATGGACGATGTAGTAGTTTCTTCGTTCGTCACCGGACCAAGCTATGAAATTCTGCCGTTAAAAATTTATTCGATGGTCAAAGTCGGCGTATCGCCGGAAGTTAACGCGCTGGCAACCATATTACTGGTGCTGTCGCTGGTGATGGTAATTGCCAGCCAGCTTATTGCTCGTGATAAAACGAAAGGTAACACAGGGGACGTTAAATGAAAAAATGGTCACGCCACCTGCTCGCGGCGGGTGCTCTGGCACTGGGCATGAGCGCCGCTCACGCCGATGACAACAACACGCTGTATTTTTACAACTGGACCGAGTACGTGCCACCAGGACTGCTTGAACAGTTCACCAAAGAAACCGGTATTAAGGTTATCTATTCGACTTACGAGTCGAACGAAACCATGTATGCCAAGCTGAAAACGTACAAAGACGGTGCCTATGACCTGGTGGTTCCTTCAACCTATTACGTCGATAAAATGCGTAAACAAGGGATGATCCAGAAGATCGACAAGTCGAAGTTAAGCAATTTCAGCAACCTCGATCCAGACATGCTCAATAAGCCGTTTGACCCGAATAACGACTACTCCATTCCGTATATCTGGGGTGCGACGGCGATTGGTGTTAATGGTGATGCGGTGGATCCCAAATCCGTTACCAGCTGGGCCGATCTGTGGAAGCCTGAGTACAAAGGCAGCCTGCTGCTGACCGACGATGCCCGTGAAGTGTTCCAGATGGCGCTGCGTAAGCTGGGCTACTCCGGTAACACCACCGATCCGAAAGAGATTGAAGCTGCATACAACGAGCTGAAAAAACTGATGCCAAACGTCGCGGCGTTTAACTCCGATAACCCGGCGAACCCGTATATGGAAGGCGAAGTTAACCTCGGCATGATCTGGAACGGTTCTGCTTTCGTTGCACGCCAGGCGGGTACGCCAATTGATGTGGTGTGGCCGAAAGAAGGCGGCATTTTCTGGATGGACAGCCTGGCGATCCCAGCAAATGCCAAAAACAAAGAAGGCGCGCTGAAATTGATCAACTTCCTGCTGCGCCCGGATGTGGCAAAACAGGTTGCTGAAACTATCGGTTATCCAACGCCAAACCTTGCGGCGCGTAAGCTGTTAAGTCCGGAAGTGGCGAACGATAAAACGCTCTACCCGGATGCTGAAACCATTAAAAATGGTGAATGGCAGAATGACGTTGGCGCAGCCAGCAGCATTTATGAAGAGTATTATCAGAAGCTGAAAGCAGGACGTTAATTCAGCAAGCGGGCGGTGGTATTACCGCCCGTTTTTTATTTAGCAAGGATGTGGCTAATGAGTCAGGACAGTAAAGTTTTCTTTCGTATATTCCTCGGTATCGGTCTGGTACTGATCCTCATTTCTGTTGTTATCTTTTATAACCAGTTCACCTATAGCAAAGACGCGATTCATACTGAAGGCGTCATTGTTGATACCGTCTGGCACTCCAGTCATTCTCATCGCACGGGTAAAAATGGTTCGTGGTATCCCGTCGTTGCCTTTCGACCGACGCCTGATTACACGCTAATTTTCAATTCGAGTATCGGCAGCGATTTTTATGAAGACAGCGAAGGCGATAAAGTTAATGTTTATTATTCTCCAGGGCATCCTGAAAAGGCTGAGATAAATAACCCGTGGGTTAATTTTTTTAAATGGGGGTTTATCGGCATTATGGGCGTTATTTTTATCGCCGTCGGTTTATTAATCAGTATGCCCTCCTCTAAAAAGTCACGCAGGAAACGGAAGTCCCGTCCATGAAAAAAATCATAATACTGCTCAGTTTACTGATACTGCTGCCTCTGACAGCAACCAGTAAGCCCTTAATCCCAATAATGAAGACACTTTTTACGGATGTTACAGGTACTGTACCGGATGCTGAGGAGATTGCGCGGAAAGCGGAGCTTTTTCGTCAACAAACCGGGATTGCGCCGTTTATCGTGGTTGTACCTGACGTTAATGAAGCAAGCTTCAGGCAAAATGGCAAAGCGATGCTGGCGCATGCGTCATCTTCATTGAGTGATGTAAAAGGCAGCGTCCTGTTACTTTTTACCACCCGCGAGCCACGGTTAATTATGATAACCAACGACCAGGTTGAAAGCGGTCTGGACGATAAACATCTCGGCCTTCTGGTAGAAAATCACACTCATGCTTATTTACATGCGGACCTCTGGTATCAGGGAATCAATAATGCATTGGCTGTTTTACAAGCACAGATATTAAAACAACCGACGCCGCCACTGACATATTATCCGCATCCCGGACAACAGCAGGAGAATGATCCTCCCGGCAGTACCACGATATTAGGTCTTTTTGCCTGGGCAGTTGCATTCATCGTCTTGACTACATTTTTTAACTACACAACGCGCCTTAATTATGCATTAAAGTTTGCAGTGGCGATGACTGTTGCCAATATGGGTTATCAGGCTTTATGTTTGTACATCGATAATAGCTTTGCGATTACCAGAATATCGCCGCTCTGGGCAGGGCTGATTGGTGTCTGTACGTTTATTGCCGCGTTGTTATTGACGAGTAAACGGTAAAAGAGGCAGTAAAGTGTGCGTTTATTATGCCGGATGCGGCGCGAACGCCTTATCTGGCCCACAAAACCCGCAAATTCAATTAATTGCGTCCCCTTGTAGGCCTGATAAGCGTAGCACATCAGGCAATGCTTCCTGCTTTATAAGCCCTTCAGCAACTTTTCAACAAACTCTGGCACCACCTGGCTTGCCGGGCCGTAATATTTCTCGGCAAATTCATTACCGACCTGGCTTGGTTCAAGATTCAGCTCCACGGTGTGCGCGCCATGCAGTTTCGCTTCGTGAACAAACCCAGCTGCCGGATAAACATGCCCGGAAGTACCAATGGCAATGAAAATATCGGCCATCGACAACGCCATATAAATTTCATCCATGCCGAGTGGCATTTCGCCAAACCAAACGACGTGCGGGCGCAAGGGTGCCGGGAACTGGCAACAATGGCATTTATCTTCTGGCGTAACGTCTCCGGTCCAGTCGAGAACCTGACCACTTTGCGAACAGCGAACTTTCAGCAGTTCCCCATGCATATGAATGACATTGGTATTACCTGCGCGTTCATGCAGGTTGTCGATATTCTGCGTCACCAGCAAAAAGCGATCGCCGAGGGCGTCTTGCAGTTTAGCCAGCGCAAGATGCGCGGCGTTAGGCTGAATTTCTGGCTGCTGTAGCTGTCGACGACGGGCGTTATAAAACGCTTGCACCAGTTCAGGATCGCGATCGAAACCTTCCGGCGTTGCCACATCTTCAACCCGATGTTCTTCCCACAGGCCATCTGCGGCGCGAAAGGTACGAATACCTGATTCCGCAGAAATACCTGCCCCTGTCAGTACGAGTACTCTTGGTTTTTCCATTGCTTCCGGCACCACTTTATCTCTGAAAAAAACACGCTGACGCAAACGCTCGCGCAGACGGCGTTTATTTTTACGAAAACGACTTAACCGATGACCCCGACGCGACAGCATAGCAACCTCTGTTGTTTAATCGGTTAGATGTAGGAAGGCCGCACCACGCATTCCTCCCGCATCACCGTGGCGCGCGCGTTCAATGCGCGGAACACGAGCTACAGGTAAGAGATGACGAGGCAGCCTGTCCGCCAGTTGCGTTGTGATTGCCGGGAAATTCGATAAGCCACCACCAATGACGACCAGGTCAGGGTCAACAATGGTCAGGATATTTCCCAGACAAACCGCTAATAAATCCAGATAACGCTCAACGTGCGCCCTTGCCTGCTCATCGCCTTGATCATAAAGCGCAATAATTTCGGGAGCCTGCAACGGTTGATGATAATAGTGTTGATACAGCCACGCAAAACCGCGACCAGACAGATAATTTTCAATGCAGCCATGCTGACCACAGCCGCAGCGGCGTAACGGGAAATCCAGCCCCATCATGGTTAACGCATCAACCGGCAGACGCATATGGCCAAACTCGCCGGTAATATAGCTTTTACCGGTAATTGGTTTACCGTTGAAAATCAGCCCGCCGCCAACGCCGGTGCCGAGAATCAACCCCATCACCAGTGGATATTGAGTAAATTCATCATCCCAGGCTTCTGAAAGGGCAAAACAGTTGGCATCGTTATCAAGGCGTACATCGCGATCAAGACGTGCGCTCAGGTCGGCACGCAGCGGTTTACCGCTGGCAGCGGGGACATTGGCGGCATACAGCGTACCATCTTCTGTTTCCGGCATTCCCGGAATACCGATGCCGACAGAGCCTTTACAGCCAAAACGTTGGTCAGCTTCAGCTACCAGCTCACACACTGCATCTAAAAATGCGTCATAGCTGTCACGCGGTGTCGGCACCCGCTTTTCCCACTGCAACTGCCGACCGCTATCAAACACGCCAAGCGCAATTTTTGTTCCACCAATATCAAACCCGTAATACATTGCCGCTCCTTGTTTTAATGTACTGCCTTTACTGGCCGCTAAGGACTCGCGCAGGGTCAATATTACTGGCGCGTCGCGCCGGATACCAACTTGCCAAAAGACTCAGCAACAATGCTGTGACCAGTACGTAGAAGACGTCCAGCCAGTGCAATTCCGATGGCAGGAAGTCAATAAAATAGATATCGCTGGAGAGGAACTGATGACCGATCAACTTTTCAATCCACTCAATAATCGGGGTAAGTTGCAGTGAAACAACTACGCCGATAATCACACCACACAGGCTACCGAATAGCCCTGCCAGCAATCCATACCAGACAAAGATGGCGCGAATTAAACCATCTTTCGCCCCCAGCGTTCGTAATACTGCGATATCGCCACTCTTGTCTTTCACCGCCATCACTAAGGTGGAGACGATGTTGAAACAGGCCACGCCAATCACCAGTACCATCGCCAGATACATAATGGCGCGGATCATCTGGATATCGCGATACATATAGCCGTAAGTACCAATCCAGCTTTTAATATAAACATAGCTGTTGGTCACTTCACCCGCATCGCGTACCAGCTTATTGGCGTTGAAAACATCCGTCATTTTAAGGGCAATACCTGACACGCTGGAACCCATATCAAGATATTGCTGGGCATCCGCCAGCGGGATCATGGCAAAACTGTGATCGAGTTGACCACTCAACTGCAAAATACCGGCAATGTGCAAACGCACACGTTTTGGCTGCATCAGTTTATGCTCGGGATTCGAGTTGGGGATCATAATCGACACCCAATCGCCCTGCTTCACTTTCAGCGCATCCGCCACGCCTTTGCCGATGATAATTTGCTGTTCGCCCGCTTTAAAATTGCGCCAGGCATCCCCCTGAACAAACGAGGGCAATGCGCTCAGACGCTGTTCCTGTTGCGGGTTAACGCCCTTCACCTGGATTGCGCGCAGATTCGCGCCGCTCTCCACCAGCCCGGTGAAATTGATATACGGCGCAGCGGCGGCAATGCCCGGCACTTTCTGCACGTTATCCAGGGCTTCCTGCCAGTTAGTCCACGGCTGATCTACCGCCTCAATTTCACCATGCGGCACCACCGCCAGAATACGGTTGTTCAGTTCGCGTTCAAAGCCGTTCATCGCGCTTAAGCCGACGATCAATACCGCCACGCCGAGGGCAATGCCAATGGTAGAAATGACTGAGATCAGCGACACCATGCCGCCGCGTCGCCGTCCGCGGCTAAAACGCAGGCCAATCAATAACGATAAAGGCATCGCCATTACTCCGCCCCCATCAGGCTCAGTTCCGCCGTCAGACGTCCATCACGCATTTCCAGTTGGCGGCTCATACGTTTCGCCAGTTGCAGGTCGTGAGTGACCACCAAGAAGGCGGTGCCCTGCAAGCGATTCAACTCCCCAAGCAACTGGAAGATGCTGTCGGCGTTACGCGCATCAAGGTTACCGGTAGGTTCATCCGCCAGTACCAGACGAGGGTTATTGACCAGCGCACGGGCAATCGCCACTCGCTGGCGTTCGCCACCAGAAAGTTCAGATGGGCGGTGATTCGCACGATGCTCCAGCCCCACCGCTTTTAACATTTCCAACGCTCGACTGTTGATTTCAGCGGGCTTTTTCTTGCCAATCAGCAGCGGCATAGCCACGTTTTCCAGGGCAGTAAAATCCGGCAGCAGGTGGTGAAACTGATAAATAAAGCCCAGCTTCTGGTTGCGCAGTTCTGCTTTCGCCGCCGAAGACAGTTTGCTCATCGGCTGACCGTTAAAGATCACATCGCCGGAGGTTGGCGTATCCAGCCCGCCCAGCAGGTGCAGCAAGGTGCTTTTACCGGAACCAGAGCTACCGACGATCGCCATCATTTCACCTTCGCCGACGCTGAAACTGACATTGTGCAGTACATCGGTTTGCACACTGCCTTCCTGATAGCGTTTGCACAGGTTGTCGCATTGCAACAGGATCTTATTCATAACGTAAAGCCTCAGCGGGTTGTGTGGCGGCAGCGCGCCATGAAGGGTAAAGCGTAGACAGCAGCGCGATAGCCATCGCCACCAGCGCAATAACAATGACCTGTAAAGGTTCGATAGCGACCGGCAGCGCCGCGCCATCAAGCAGGACGCCGATTATCGGCATCAGATTATTTAACTGGCTGGCAAGCAGTGCGCCAAGCGCCGCTCCAAGGATCGCACCGATAATACCGGCGCTGGCCCCTTGCACCATAAAGACCATCATGATTTGTCGCGGAGTTAAGCCTTGCGTTTGCAGGATCGCTACTTCGCCCTGCTTCTCCATCACCATCAGCCCTAGCGAGGTAATAATGTTAAACGCCGCTACGGCGACAATCAGGCTCAGCAGCAAGCCCATCATATTTTTTTCCATGCGTACGGCCTGGAACAGCTCGCCTTTACGGTCACGCCAGTCCTGCCATTTGCTGCCTTCAGGCAGTTTTTGTTGACTTAATGAGTCGACTTTCAGCGGCTCATCCAGCCACAATCGCCAGCCGGTAATATTGCCTGCCGGATAACGCATCAGACGCGAGGCATCCTCAATATTCACCAGCATTTCATAGCCATCGACTTCACTGTTGGCAGCGAAAGTGCCAATCACATTGAACAGACGCTGGCTTGGAATACGCCCCATCGGCGTGAACTGGCTGGCAGATGGCACCATCACGCGGATTTGATCACCGCGATTGACGCCCAACTGTGAGGCAAGCTGTTCACCGAGGATGACATTATATTTCCCCGGCTCGAGGTCAGTTTGTTTCACATTGACCAGATACGGCGTTAGTGGATCTTTTTGCGCCGGGTCGATACCCAGCATCACCCCGACCGCCACGCTGCGCGCGCTTTGCAGTACCACATCACCGGTAGTAATAGGTGCGACGCGATTAACGCCGTCCAGTTTGACTGCCGTTTCCGGGAGTTGCTGCGGGTTAAGAGAGCCATGCTCAGAAGAGAGAATTGCCTGTGGCATCAGGCCAAGGATGTTGTTTTGCAGCTCGCGCTCAAAGCCGTTCATCACTGACAATACTGTGACCAGCGCCATCACCCCGAGGGTAATGCCGATGGTAGAAAGCCAGGAGACGAAACGACCGAAGCGATCCGCTGCACGCCCACGCATGTAACGCAGGCCAATAAATAGAGCGACAGGTTGGTACATGAAATCCGTCTGGTTGCTGTAGCAAAGACACGAGTATATAAGCGAAAGCGGGATGGGTAAACGTCTGAACTGTAAGTGATCGTCAGGGCTAATCTGAAAAGTAGCAGCAAATCAATCGACTAAAGGGCCTCATTTTCTCATTGGCCTTGTGGCCTGATCTTTATCTGAAAAATAACCAAATACAGACAGATACGCATTACACCACGCGACTGGCCCCTCAGGATCAACAGCATGTTAAATAAAAAGAGCGTGTTGTCCTGATGAAACAAAAAGAGCTATGGATTAACCAGATCAAAGGGTTATGTATTTGTCTGGTAGTGATTTATCACTCGGTGATTACCTTTTATCCGCATCTGAGCACTTTTCAGCATCCGTTATCGGAAGTCCTGAGCAAATGCTGGATCTATTTCAATCTTTACCTTGCACCCTTTCGTATGCCGGTTTTTTTCTTTATATCCGGCTATTTGATTCGCCGCTATATCGACAGCGTACCGTGGGGAAATTGTCTCGATAAACGCATCTGGAACATCTTCTGGGTGCTGGCGCTTTGGGGCGTGGTGCAGTGGCTGGCGTTAAGTGCGCTGAACCAGTGGCTGGCACCTGAGCGCGATTTAAGCAATGCCTCCAATGCCGCGTATGCCGATTCCACCGGTGAGTTCCTGCGCGGGATGATCACCGCCAGCACCAGCTTGTGGTATCTGTATGCGTTAATTGTCTATTTCGTGGTATGTAAAATTTTTAGCCGTCTGGCGCTGCCACTATTCGCCTTGTTTGTACTGCTGAGTGTGGCGGTTAATTTCGTTCCCACGCCGTGGTGGGGCATGAACAGTGTGATCCGCAATTTGCCTTATTACAGCCTTGGCGCATGGTTTGGCGCAACATTAATGACCTACGTTAAAGAGGTGCCGTTGCGCCGCCATCTGCTGATGGCTTCTTTGCTGACCGTTCTGGCGGTCGGTGCCTGGTTGTTTACTATCTCGCTGCTGTTGTCGCTGGTATCGATTGTGGTGATCATGAAGCTGTTTTATCAATACGAGCAACGTTTCGGTATGCGCTCCACCAGCCTGCTGAATGTGATTGGCACCAACACCATTGCTATCTACACCACCCATCGCATTCTGGTAGAGATATTCAGCTTAACTCTGCTTGCGCCAATGAACGCGGCACGCTGGTCGCCGCAAGTCGAACTGACACTCCTGATGGTTTACCCCTTTGTCAGTTTGTTCATCTGTACTGTTGCGGGCTTGCTGGTAAGAAAACTTTCACAGCGTGCATTCAGCGATCTGTTGTTCTCCCCGCCTTCACTGCCCGCTGCCGTCAGTTACTCCCGCTAAGCCATCGCCCCAGCCGGGGCGATTCAATTTGCTAAACCATGTCGATTACGGATAATGAACAGCATTGCTTATCAGAGATATGCCCCCATATGTTGAGGCATATCCTAACGAGAATCTGACAACCGTTATGCCTGAACAATATCGTTATACGCTGCCCGTCAAAGCGGGTGAGCAGCGTCTGCTGGGCGAGTTAACCGGCGCTGCCTGCGCGACGCTGGTAGCGGAAATTGCCGAACGTCACGCCGGTCCGGTGGTACTCATTGCACCAGATATGCAAAATGCTCTGCGTTTGCATGATGAAATCAGCCAGTTTACCGATCAAATGGTGATGAATCTGGCGGACTGGGAAACTCTTCCCTACGACAGTTTTTCGCCTCATCAGGACATTATCTCCTCGCGCCTTTCCACCCTTTACCAGCTACCGACGATGCAGCGTGGCGTACTGATTGTTCCGGTGAATACGCTTATGCAGCGCGTTTGCCCGCACAGTTTTCTCCACGGTCATGCGCTGGTGATGAAAAAAGGTCAGCGCCTGTCACGAGATGCATTACGAACCCAACTGGACAGCGCCGGTTATCGCCATGTTGACCAGGTGATGGAGCACGGCGAATACGCCACGCGCGGCGCGTTGCTGGATCTCTTCCCGATGGGGAGTGAGCTGCCTTATCGTCTTGATTTCTTTGATGATGAAATCGACAGCCTGCGGGTGTTTGACGTCGATAGCCAGCGCACGCTGGAGGAAGTAGAAGAGATCAATCTGCTGCCCGCGCACGAATTTCCGACCGATAAAGCGGCAATTGAACTGTTCCGCAGCCAGTGGCGTGATACCTTCGAAGTGAAGCGCGACCCGGAACATATTTATCAGCAAGTGAGTAAAGGCACATTACCTGCCGGGATCGAGTACTGGCAGCCATTGTTCTTCAGCGAACCACTGCCGCCGCTGTTCAGTTATTTCCCTGCCAATACCTTGCTGGTGAATACTGGCGATCTGGAAAACAGTGCCGAACGTTTCCAGGCTGACACGCTGGCGCGTTTTGAGAATCGCGGCGTCGATCCGATGCGTCCACTGTTGCCACCACAATCGCTCTGGCTGCGGGTAGACGAGCTCTTTTCAGAGCTGAAAAACTGGCCGCGTGTGCAGCTAAAAACTGAACATTTACCGACAAAAGCCGCGAATGCCAATTTAGGTTTCCAGAAACTGCCAGACCTGGCCGTTCAGGCACAACAAAAAGCGCCGCTGGATGCGCTACGTAAGTTCCTCGAGACTTTCGACGGTCCGGTGGTGTTCTCGGTAGAAAGTGAAGGTCGCCGTGAAGCGCTGGGTGAACTGCTCGCACGAATTAAAATTGCTCCGCAACGCATTATGCGTCTTGATGAAGCCAGCGACCGTGGGCGTTATCTGATGATTGGCGCTGCCGAACATGGTTTTGTCGATAAGGTGCGTAACCTGGCGCTGATTTGCGAAAGCGATCTGCTCGGTGAACGTGTTGCCCGCCGTCGTCAGGATTCTCGCCGCACCATCAACCCCGATACACTGATCCGCAACCTCGCGGAGCTGCATATTGGCCAGCCGGTGGTCCATCTGGAGCACGGCGTCGGTCGCTATGCCGGAATGACCACGCTGGAAGCGGGCGGCATTACTGGCGAGTATTTGATGCTCACCTATGCCAACGACGCCAAACTGTATGTTCCGGTGTCGTCACTGCATCTGATTAGCCGTTACGCCGGTGGCGCGGAAGAAAACGCCCCGCTGCATAAACTTGGCGGCGATGCGTGGTCACGCGCGCGGCAGAAAGCGGCGGAAAAAGTGCGTGATGTGGCGGCAGAATTGCTGGATATCTACGCGCAACGCGCCGCCAAAGAGGGCTACGCGTTTAAACACGATCGTGAGCAGTATCAGTTGTTCTGCGACAGCTTCCCGTTTGAAACCACGCCGGATCAGGCACAGGCCATTAATGCGGTACTTAGCGACATGTGTCAGCCGCTGGCAATGGATCGTCTGGTGTGCGGCGATGTTGGCTTTGGTAAAACAGAAGTGGCGATGCGCGCCGCTTTCCTGGCAGTAGATAACCACAAGCAGGTGGCGGTGCTGGTGCCTACCACCCTTCTCGCGCAGCAGCATTACGACAACTTCCGCGACCGTTTCGCCAACTGGCCGGTACGTATCGAAATGATCTCCCGTTTCCGCAGCGCCAAAGAGCAGACGCAAATCCTTGCGGAAGTGGCGGAAGGGAAAATCGATATTCTGATCGGTACGCACAAACTGCTGCAAAGTGACGTCAAGTTTAAAGATTTAGGCCTGCTGATTGTCGATGAAGAACACCGCTTCGGGGTGCGTCATAAAGAGCGCATTAAAGCGATGCGCGCGAACGTGGATATTCTGACGCTTACCGCTACGCCGATCCCACGTACGCTGAATATGGCGATGAGCGGAATGCGCGATCTGTCGATTATTGCCACGCCGCCCGCCCGTCGTCTGGCGGTCAAAACGTTTGTCCGCGAGTATGACAGTCTGGTGGTCAGGGAGGCGATCCTGCGTGAAATTTTGCGCGGGGGGCAGGCTTATTATCTTTACAATGATGTGGAAAACATCCAGAAAGCCGCCGAACGGCTGGCGGAACTGGTGCCAGAAGCGCGGATTGCCATCGGTCACGGGCAGATGCGTGAGCGCGAACTGGAACGGGTGATGAATGATTTCCATCATCAACGTTTCAACGTGCTGGTTTGTACCACCATTATCGAAACCGGGATCGACATCCCGACAGCCAACACCATTATCATTGAACGCGCGGATCACTTCGGTCTGGCGCAGCTGCACCAGTTGCGCGGTCGCGTCGGACGTTCGCATCATCAGGCATATGCATGGCTGCTGACGCCGCATCCAAAAGCGATGACTACCGATGCGCAAAAACGTCTTGAAGCGATTGCCTCGCTGGAAGATCTCGGGGCAGGTTTTGCGCTGGCAACGCACGATCTGGAGATTCGCGGCGCGGGTGAACTGCTTGGCGAAGAACAAAGTGGCTCAATGGAAACTATCGGTTTCTCGCTGTATATGGAGTTGCTGGAAAACGCCGTCGATGCGCTGAAAGCCGGACGCGAGCCGTCGCTGGAAGATCTCACCAGTCAGCAAACTGAAGTCGAGCTGCGGATGCCGTCGCTGTTGCCGGATGATTTCATTCCTGACGTGAATACGCGTTTGTCGTTCTATAAACGTATTGCCAGCGCCAAAACGGAAAACGAACTGGAAGAGATCAAAGTTGAGCTTATCGATCGCTTCGGCCTGCTGCCGGATCCGGCGCGTACCCTGCTGGATATTGCCCGTCTGCGCCAGCAAGCGCAGAAACTGGGGATCAGGAAGCTGGAAGGTAATGAGAAAGGCGGCGTGATCGAATTTGCCGAGAAGAATCACGTTAATCCGGCATGGCTGATTGGTTTGCTGCAAAAACAGCCGCAGCATTACCGCCTTGATGGTCCGACGCGCCTGAAGTTTATTCAGGATTTGAGTGAGCGGAAAACGCGTATCGAATGGGTACGCCAGTTTATGCGTGAACTGGAAGAGAACGCCATCGCTTGATGGTTAGATTGGGGGCGTTTCTGCGCCCCCATCTGCAACATTTACAAATTCTTTGCACTTCCCTGCACTATCCGACACTGTCACCATCCATAATTCAGGCTTATCTGTTTATTACAATAACCTTATATTTATTATGGATTTTTGGTGATGATCAAAACGCGTTTTTCTCGCTGGCTAACGTTTTTTACGTTCGCCGCTGCCGTGGCGCTGGCGCTACCGGCAAAAGCCAACACCTGGCCGCTGCCGCCAGCGGGCAGTCGTCTGGTTGGCGAAAACAAATTTCATGTGGTGGAAAATGACGGTGGTTCTCTGGAAGCCATCGCCAAAAAATATAACGTCGGCTTTCTCGCTCTGTTACAGGCTAACCCCGGCGTTGATCCTTACGTACCGCGCGCGGGCAGCGTGTTAACGATCCCGTTGCAAACCCTACTTCCAGATGCGCCGCGCGAAGGCATTGTGATCAATATTGCGGAGCTGCGTCTCTATTACTACCCGCCGGGTAAAAATTCGGTAACCGTGTATCCAATAGGTATTGGTCAGTTGGGTGGTGACACGCTGACACCGACAATGGTGACCACCGTTTCAGACAAACGAGCAAACCCAACCTGGACGCCAACGGCAAACATCCGCGCCCGTTATAAAGCACAGGGAATTGAGTTGCCTGCGGTAGTGCCGGCTGGACCGGATAATCCAATGGGCCATCATGCGATTCGTCTGGCGGCCTATGGCGGCGTTTATTTGCTTCATGGTACGAACGCCGATTTCGGCATTGGCATGCGGGTAAGTTCTGGCTGTATTCGTCTGCGTGATGACGATATCAAAACACTCTTTAGCCAGGTCACCCCAGGCACCAAAGTGAATATCATCAACACTCCGATAAAAGTCTCTGCCGAACCAAACGGTGCGCGTCTGGTTGAAGTACATCAGCCGCTGTCAGAGAAGATTGATGACGATCCGCAGCTGCTGCCAATTACGCTGAATAGCGCAATGCAATCATTTAAAGATGCAGCACAAACTGACGCTGAAGTGATGCAACATGTGATGGATGTCCGTTCCGGGATGCCGGTGGATGTCCGCCGTCATCAAGTGAGCCCACAAACTCTGTAAATCCTGGATAAAAAAAATCCCCGCGACACGGCATGTCGCGGGGAAAAAATCAGCAGTAGCAGGCATTAATGAGGGTTAATGCTTATTTATAAATTACTGCTGTTCCATGGAGGGTATTTGGACCGGTTACAGAAGTAATACGGAATGATTTTGCGCCCATCTCATCCGCTTTTTGCGCCAGCTGCTCTTCCAGCGATCCCAGATTTGTCCCCGCGTTAGCACTGATAGTACCGACTTTTTGTTGGCCTTCTGGCGTTGACTGAACTTCGACAGCAGCAAAGCTGGCAAATGACATGGAGCTTAAAATCGCCGCAGCGATGAGGGTTTTTACGTTTTTCATAATAGTGGCCTTATGCAGATGAATGACGTCGCAAGCAATTACTTAACGATCGATAACTAAATGATAGATGTGATCTGGATCACATACAAGATATTTTTTATAACAATCATTAATTAATTTAAAAATCTTTAAATTTCAGTTAAATAGAAAGCAATTATTTTTATGGGATCTGGACTGGTGAACGGAGGTGATTATTTTTATAATAACCTTTCATTCACAGTCACCAGGTACAACGGCATCATGGCAACTGACTCAACACAATGTGTAAAAAAAAGCCGTGGCCGCCCAAAAGTGTTCGACAGGGATGCAGCGCTTGATAAGGCCATGAAATTGTTCTGGCAACACGGTTATGAAGCGACTTCTCTTGCGGACCTCGTCGAAGCGACCGGAGCCAAAGCGCCCACGCTATACGCGGAATTTACCAACAAAGAGGGGTTATTTCGCGCCGTTCTCGACCGCTATATCGATCGTTTTGCCGCTAAGCATGAAGCACAGCTGTTTTGTGAAGAGAAAAGCGTGGAGTCTGCGCTGGCTGACTATTTTGCTGCCATCGCCAACTGCTTTACCAGCAAAGACACCCCGGCAGGCTGCTTCATGATCAACAACTGCACCACCCTCTCCCCAGATTCCGGAGATATCGGCAATACGCTGAAATCACGCCATGCGATGCAAGAGCGCACTTTGCAGCAGTTTTTATGTCAACGACAAGCGCGCGGTGAAATCCCGACCCACTGTGACGTGACGCATCTGGCTGAATTCCTTAATTGTATTATTCAGGGGATGTCGATCAGCGCACGCGAAGGTGCATCGCTGGAAAAACTGATGCAGATTGTCCGAACGACTTTGCGTTTATGGCCCGAACTGGTGAAATAAGGCGCAAAAAAAGCCCCTCAGCCTGAGCGAATGAGGGGCTAAATTGCAGAGTACAGCCTTGTTATACTTTGTTATTCAAAATCAGTTGCCCGTTGCTATCTAGCGGGATCTGCGTACCCGGATCGCGGTCCATGCGGATTTTGCCCTGCTGATCGCCAATCTTATAGGTCACATCATAACCGAGCATTTTTTCTGACTTGTCATACACCGTTTTACAACGCTGTTGCGTAGTCGTGTAAGTATCGCTTTCCTGGAGAGAGCCCTGGATCTGGTTACCGGCATAGCCACCTCCCAGCGCCCCCACAACAGTGGCGACATCTTTACCGCGACCACCGCCAAACTGATGCCCTATCACGCCGCCAGCAACAGCGCCGAGCACCGACCCGGTAATGCGATTTTCATCCTGCACCGGTCGACGATGGGTCACTGTGACGTTGCGACACTCCTGACGCGGTGTTTTAACCGTTTCCTTGATTGGGGTTGCAGAAACAACCTGAGCGTATTGCGGGCCCCGTTCAAACACGTTCAGACTGGCCACTGCCGCTACGCCCAGCGCAGCTGCGACACCAATCCCGATACCCGCCAACATTGATTTATTCACGGGAACACCTCCTTCTTTGCAGTTATGCCAATCATGCAATCGAAGGAGAAAAGCAGCTATCAGACAGAAGATGAAAAGCGCGGGAATGGCTGGAAATACTTAAGGATTCGGAGGAGTCTGAAGGAATGCCTGATGCGACGCTTAACGCGTCTTATCAGGCCTACCGCTCGTACCATTTGTCCAGGGCGGATAAGGCGTTTACGCCGCATCCGCCAGTACAAGCCGATTAATGCAACTTCAAACGTGGACGGATAACGCGGTTAATACTCCCCACCAGCATCATTAATCCGGTTTTAAAGTAACCATGCAGCGCAATCTGATGCATTCGGTATAGCGAGATGTATACAAAGCGCGCAATTCGTCCTTCAATCATCATTGAGCCGCGCGTCAGGTTACCCATCAGGCTACCGACGGTGGAGAAGTTCGACAGCGATACCAGAGAACCGTGATCTTTATACTGATAATTTTTCAGCGGCTTACCATTCATCTGCGCCAGAATGTTGTTCATTGCGCAAGTTGCCATCTGGTGTGCAGCCTGAGCGCGCGGCGGAACAAAGCCCCCTTCCGGACGCGGGCATGACGCGCAATCGCCAATAGCGTAAATGTCTGGATCGCGAGTGGTTTGCAGCGTCGGTTCCACCACCAGCTGGTTGATACGGTTGGTTTCAAGACCACCGATATCTTTCAGGAAGTCTGGCGCTTTGATCCCGGCTGCCCACACCATCAGATCAGCCTCAATATATTCGCCATCTTTAGTATGCAGGCCGCCTTCATCAGCACTGGTGACCATGGTTTGCGTCAGCACGCGAACGCCAAGTTTCGTTAACTCATTATGGGCCGCAGCAGAGATACGTGGCGGTAATGCAGGCAAAATACGTTCGCCCGCTTCTACCAGCGTTACGTTCAGGGCTTCGTTGGTCAGACCTTTATAGCCGTAGCTGTGCAGTTGCTTGACCGCGTTGTGCAATTCAGCGGAGAGTTCTACACCCGTCGCGCCGCCACCGACAATCGCAATGTTCACTTTGCCATTCGCGCCCAGGTTGGCGGAGTATTTCAGGAACAGATTCAGCATCTCCTGGTGGAAGCGACGCGCCTGGTGCGGGTTATCGAGGAAAATGCAGTTCTCTTTGACACCTGGCGTATTGAAATCGTTAGAGGTGCTACCCAGCGCCATTACCAGGGTGTCATAGGCGATTTTACGTTCCGGAACCAGCAGTTCACCTTTCTCATCGCGCAGTTCTGCAATAGTGATTGTTTTCGCTTCACGATCAATATCAATGACGGAACCCAGCTGGAACTGGAAACCATGATTGCGCGCATGGGCCAGATAGCTCAACGCATCGACGCCTTCATCAAGCGAGCCAGTCGCCACTTCGTGCAGCAGCGGTTTCCACAGGTGGCTGTGGTTACGATCGACCAGCGTAATTTTGGCTTTTTTCTTGCGTCCCAGCTTATGCCCCAGCTGTGTTGCCATTTCCAGCCCACCAGCACCGCCGCCGACAATCACAATTTTTTTCAATGGCGTAGTCAACGTGACCCCCTTAAATTTATTAACCAATTGTTAATTAATAGTTATTAATATAGCTCTTAATTAACAACAGGTTACAGCAATGAAAATGTTCTTCGCTATTGAGAATAACATGAATGGTGCATTGGTCATACCAAAATTGATGTTAATCAAGTTTTGTTGCTGAAAAGATAGGCGACTTTACCGGGTGAGATCAAAAAACAGAGTTTGTTGTTTATTATTTGAGCGAATTTGTGAGAGTGATATAGAGTGAGGTGTGTATGGATGGCGTTCGGTAGGCCTGATAAAAGGCGCATCAGGCATTGATGCTCGACTGTCGGATGCGGCGTGAACGCCTTATCCGACCCACAGAATCCGGAGCGCATCAGGTACCGGCAAGGTTACCTGATGCGACGAGGGCATTTACCCGAGGGTTTTGAACGCTTTAATGCGCTGCAAATGCGGGGAGATATTCTTGAATTTGTGCGTCTGCTCTTCGTCCCAGACAATCTCGTAATAATGATGCAACTCTTCAGATGTCCGTTGGCTGTTAAGCGCTTCATCATTACGCGACAAAATCACCAGGCAACGATCGCGATTCTTTTCGCGGAAGTTGGTCACACACTTAGTGGCAATATCGGCATACTCTTCCGGGCGATCAATCTTGCCTTCCATGTTCTCATAAGGGAACAAATTAGGGTTGAAGATCACCTGGCGGATATCGCAAAGAAAACCAATCCGTTCCGCCCAGTATCCGCCCAGACCAACGCCGCAAATTAGCGGACGCTCGTCAACGTTCAGTTGCAACATTTTGTCCACTTCTTTGAGCAGATGCTGCATATCATGTTTCGGATGCCGCGTACTGTAGCTTATCAAGCGTACATCCGGGTCAATAAACTGCAATTGTAAGACTTTCTCGTGGTTACCCGGACTGTTAGAGTCAAAACCGTGTAAATAGATAATCATCGCTTCCTCACATAAGCCAGGGTTAGTGACCTGCTTTCTCTTCCTGCCAGCGTTCATGTAACTGATTCAGACGGGCGCTGATCGCTTTCCAGCGAGCCGAGTCCATCAGTTCCTGTCGCGAAAATGAACCTTTATGATACAAACGTGTAACACGTTCTGCCTTGATCGGTGACAGATTATCTAACACGCTGACGGCCCCTTTACGATTATTGCAGACCAGGATCATATCGCAACCCGCGTCCAGTGATGCCTGCCCGCGTTCGGCATAACTGCCCATAATCGCGGCTCCTTCCATCGATAAATCGTCAGAGAAAATCACGCCATCAAAACCCAGTTCCTGACGCAAAACGGTTTTCAGCCAATAGGGAGAACCGCTCGCCGGACGCGGGTCGACATCACTGTAGATCACATGCGCAGGCATAATGGCGTCGAGTTTATTTTCGCGGATTAAGGAACTGAAGACCGACATATCTTTAGCGCGAATCTCCGCTTGCGGACGTGGGTCACACGGTGTTTCTTTGTGTGAGTCTGCCGTTACTGCACCGTGTCCTGGGAAGTGTTTCCCGGTAGTTTTCATTCCGGCTTCATGCATACCATCAATAAACCGGCTGGCAATTGCCAGGGCTTTTTCGGGATCGGCATGATAAGAACGCTCGCCAATCGCCGCGCTGATATGCCCGACGTCCAGCACTGGCGCAAAGCTGATATCAATATCCATAGCAATCATTTCGCTGGCCATCAACCAACCTGCCTCTTGCGCCAGTTTTCCGCCTTCTTCCATTCCCAACAGCGCAGCAAATGATTGTGCCGCTGGCAAGCGGGTAAAACCTTCACGAAAACGCTGCACGCGTCCACCTTCCTGATCAACCGCCACCACCAGATGATTGCGCGAAGCTGCGCGGATCTGGCGCACCAGTTCACGTAACTGGGCAGGATCATGATAGTTACGCGTAAAGAGAATCAGCCCTCCCACCAGCGGATGCGCCAGTATTTCACGCTCTTCCGCGTCCAGTTCGTAACCTTCGACATCCAACATTACTGGACCCACACTGCTCTCCTTATTGTTTTATTAATAGCTGCCGCCAGGTGTCATCGGCCAGCCTGATAAATTGTTGATCGCCGGTTTGTCGCCAGCGGTACTCAAACCACCCTGCTTTGAGCATCAGCAGCCAGGGAAACCATCGCCTGACCTGACGCCATAATTGCGCCGGATAAATCTTCGCGCGAGTGGCATAGTCATTGACCAATTGCCGGTGCTGGTCAGTATTTTCCACCCACACCGCCGCCAGTTCCAGCGCGATATCACCATCTCCGGCATACTCCCAGTCGATGAGTTTTAACCCTGACGCGCTATGCACTAAATTTCCGGCGTGGACATCCATATGCAATGGACTTAAGCGTAAAGGCCGTGGTTCCCGCGCTTTGCGCAGACGTTTTAACCTTCGCAGCCAACCCACTGTCCGCCGCGCCGGATCGCTTTGCTGCCAGTACAGTTCCAGTAACGGCAACAGCGTTATTCGCCAGCCAAAACGCGGTTGTTGATGTAGATAATACAGCAAGCCTGCCAGTTCGTTGGTATCCGGCAAATACGTTTTTACCTCGCCGGGCAGATAGTCGACCACCATCCAGTCACGGAGATATAAATGCGGCTTCGGTGCAATGCATGCGGGTAGTTGTGATAAAGCCCGATACTGGCGCAAGAACGCGAACCGCGGCGCATCAGGATCGTGCGGCTGACGCACAACAAAACGCTGGCCCTGATGTTCAATGAGAAAACTCCCGCCACTAAGCCCACTATTAAACGTCGTGACGGGATGAAATTGCGGGAAAAAGCGCGACAGCAATTCGTCGCGCGTGATGGGATTATTGCTGCGAAACGGCACCTTTACCTGACCAGATAATTTCACCCGTCTGCACCAGCATCAGCTGCATTTGTAGGGTCGGAGCGTTAACGTTGCCAGAGGCGCTGGAGTACAGCACGTAATGAGCGCCGACATTGCGGGCAATACCTATGGCTTTACTACGGGTGCCTAAACTGTCCTGCGGCGACAAACCTAACTGTTGCTTTGCCATCGACAGCTGCTGGGCGGAAACCAGGGTAAATTTACCGTTATTAGCCAGCGCATTTCGCAGCGTTTCGGTCGCTTCTGCGGCATTCAGCGAACCGTTAGTACGGTTGTTAACGCTATCAACCAGAAGGACGCTACCCGCAGTCACCCCGTCAGCCCCAAGCATCTTACTGACCATCGGCTGCATTGCGCCATTCCAGTCATAATGGCGAATATGCGGCGCAGGCGGTGCAGTTTGATCTTCGTGCTCAATTGGGCCTGGCTGCTGCGGGATTGTCGGCACCGAGGGCACTGTGGGGACAGGCTGTTGCGGCTCGGCTGGTTGTTCCGGCGCTGGTTTCACTTCTTCTACCGGTGCAGGTTCACGTTGCCCCACACACCCGGCGAGAAACATCGCCAGCGCGGTAATCAAGGCGTAGCGACTCATTTTTGTCATCAAGATTCACCCCTTACAAATATAGATAAAGTCTGACTTTGTGCGCCCCCAGAAAATTGGCGCTGCCGTACAGCGTTACCGCCGAATGTGCGGGAATGGTAACGCTGCGTGGCCTTTCCAGAGGATGCATCTCCAGCCCTCTGGCGTCATACCAGTAAAAACGATAATGAACGGTAACGGGTTCTTGCCTTTCGTTATAAAGCGTTGAGGATGCTGAAGGTTGAATATCAGACGTCGAAAGGACGGGCTTTTCTGCACTGATGCCCGCAGCCAATAAAGATGACTCCATCACCAGCGATTGCTCATCATTCACCGGAATTTCCGGATGTGAACGACAGCCCACCAGCAGTAACAACGCCAGAGACACCAGCCCATAGCATCCTTTTCTCATCGTTACAGACCTTTATGCGCCAGCATTGGTCCCAGCGGACGGCCACCCAACAAGTGCATATGGATGTGGTAAACCTCTTGTCCGCCGTGGCGGTTGGTGTTCATGATCAGACGATAGCCATCTTCGGCAATACCTTCTTGCTCAGCAATTTTTGCCGCTACGGTGATCATGCGTCCCAGCGCCTGCTCATGCTCAGCAGACACGTCGTTCACAGTTGGAATGAGGATATTTGGAATGATCAGAATATGCGTTGGCGCTTGCGGCGAAATATCGCGAAACGCCGTTACCAGATCATCCTGGTAAACGATATCGGAGGGGATCTCACGACGAATAATTTTGCTGAATATAGTTTCTTCTGCCACGACATTTTCCTTTTTCAAATAGCCATGCGTTGCGCCATGCTACGCCGCGCCACACTGCGAGTATAGAGTATGGTCGAGTTAAACCTGCTCTTTCAACCTTAACTCACGATTTCTTAAGCAAAAAATCGTTTTGCTGCCGTATATATCGCCATTATTCCCATTTCTGCCTGCGAATGCGCTGAAAAGACATTCTCTGTTTGGTTTACACGTCAAATATGAATACTTATATTTCTCATTTGCATTTACATGCAAAATTATTCGCACACTAAATATAACCGCTCATCACCCTGCTCCGGCATGAGCCTGACGACAACATAAACCAAGAGATTTCAGATGCTTTCAACACAATTTAACAGGGATAATCAACATCAAACCACCTCCAAACCGTCACTGCTTGCCGCCTGCATAGCACTGGCACTCTTACCTTCCGCCGCTTTTGCTGCACCAGCCACTGAAGAAACGGTTATTGTTGAGGGTTCAGCCACAGCTCCAGATGATGGCGAAAATGATTACAGCGTAACGTCTACCTCTGCGGGTACCAAAATGCAGATGACTCAACGTGATATTCCTCAGTCGGTCACTATTGTTAGCCAGCAGCGGATGGAAGATCAGCAGTTACAAACGCTGGGCGAAGTGATGGAAAACACGCTGGGGATCAGCAAAAGTCAGGCGGATTCCGATCGTGCTCTTTATTATTCCCGCGGATTCCAGATTGATAACTATATGGTTGATGGTATCCCCACCTATTTTGAATCGCGCTGGAATCTGGGCGACGCACTTTCTGATATGGCACTGTTTGAACGCGTAGAAGTAGTGCGTGGCGCGACAGGACTCATGACCGGGACGGGTAATCCATCTGCGGCAATTAATATGGTTCGAAAACACGCGACCAGTCGTGAATTTAAAGGCGATGTCTCGGCGGAATACGGTAGCTGGAACAAAGAACGGTATGTGGCGGATTTACAAAGTCCACTCACCGAAGATGGTAAAATCCGCGCGCGAATTGTCGGCGGCTACCAGAATAACGACTCATGGCTGGACCGCTACAACAGTGAAAAGACCTTCTTCTCCGGCATTGTTGATGCTGATTTAGGCGATCTTACGACGCTTTCAGCCGGTTACGAATATCAGCGCATTGATGTTAATAGCCCAACGTGGGGCGGTTTACCGCGCTGGAATACTGATGGCAGCAGCAACAGTTACGATCGCGCACGCAGTACCGCACCTGACTGGGCGTACAACGATAAAGAGATCAACAAGGTCTTTATGACCCTGAAGCAGCGGTTTGCTGATACCTGGCAAGCGACACTGAATGCCACCCACTCCGAAGTCGAATTTGACAGCAAAATGATGTATGTCGATGCCTATGTAAACAAAGCGGATGGTATGCTGGTTGGGCCATACAGTAATTATGGACCTGGCTTTGATTATGTCGGCGGTACCGGTTGGAACAGCGGCAAACGTAAAGTTGATGCGCTGGATTTGTTTGCTGACGGTAGTTATGAATTGTTTGGTCGTCAGCACAATCTAATGTTTGGTGGCAGTTACAGCAAACAAAACAATCGTTACTTCAGTTCATGGGCCAACATCTTCCCGGATGAAATTGGCAGTTTCTACAACTTTAATGGCAATTTCCCACAAACCGACTGGTCACCACAGAGCCTGGCGCAGGACGATACCACACATATGAAATCGTTATATGCTGCCACTCGTGTCACCCTTGCCGATCCGCTGCATCTGATCCTCGGCGCACGTTATACCAACTGGCGGGTTGATACGCTGACTTACAGCATGGAGAAAAACCACACCACGCCTTACGCTGGTCTGGTGTTTGACATCAATGACAACTGGTCGACCTACGCCAGCTATACCTCTATTTTCCAGCCGCAAAATGATCGTGACAGTTCAGGCAAATATCTGGCTCCAATCACCGGTAACAACTACGAGCTGGGTCTGAAATCGGACTGGATGAATAGCCGTCTGACCACCACGTTAGCCATCTTCCGTATTGAGCAGGATAATGTCGCTCAGTCCACCGGTACACCTATCCCCGGCAGCAACGGCGAAACCGCCTATAAAGCGGTGGATGGGACAGTCAGTAAAGGTGTGGAATTTGAACTCAACGGCGCAATTACCGACAACTGGCAGCTGACGTTTGGCGCAACGCGCTATATTGCAGAGGATAACGAAGGAAACGCCGTTAATCCTAATCTGCCACGCACCACGGTTAAAATGTTCACCAGCTACCGGTTGCCTGTCATGCCAGAGTTGACGGTCGGCGGTGGTGTTAACTGGCAAAATCGCGTGTATACCGACACCGTGACACCGTATGGCACCTTCCGCGCCGAGCAAGGTAGCTACGCGCTGGTGGATCTCTTCACCCGCTACCAGGTGACGAAAAACTTCTCGTTACAGGGGAACGTCAATAACCTGTTCGACAAAACCTACGATACCAACGTGGAAGGTTCTATCGTCTACGGCGCACCGCGTAATTTCAGCATTACCGGCACGTATCAATTCTGAATAACACCTGTAAAAAAGGCAGCCATCCGGCTGCCTTAGTCTCCCCAACGTCTTACGGATTAGTGGTTACGGATGTACTCATCCATCTCGGTTTTCAGGTTATCGGATTTAGTACCGAAAATCGCCTGAACACCAGAACCAGCAACCACTACGCCCGCTGCGCCCAGTTTCTTCAGGCCAGCCTGATCCACTTTAGACACATCAGCAACGCTGACGCGCAGACGGGTAATACATGCGTCGAGGTTAGTAATGTTTTCTTTACCACCAAATGCAGCAACCAGAGCCGGTGCCATTTCGCTGGTACCTGTCGCTTTTGCATCTTCAGTCGCATCTTCACGACCCGGCGTTTTCAGATCCAGTGCTTTAATCAGCACGCGGAAGATGGTGTAGTAAACAATCGCATAACCGATACCGACGATCGGGAACAGCCACAGTTTGCTGCTGTTACCAGACAGAACGATGAAGTCGATCAGACCGTGCGAGAACGACGTACCGTCACGCATCCCCAAAAGAATACAGATTGGGAATGCCAGGCCTGCCAGAATCGCGTGGATGATGTACAGGATCGGCGCAACGAACATGAAGGAGAACTCGATCGGCTCGGTGATACCGGTCAGGAACGAGGTCAGCGCCGCGGAGATCATAATACCGCCCACTTTCGCGCGGTTTTCTGGTTTAGCAGAGTGCCAGATAGCAATTGCGGCAGCTGGCAGACCGTACATTTTGAACAGGAAGCCACCAGACAGTTTACCCGCAGTCGGGTCACCCGCCATATAACGCGGAATGTCGCCGTGGAAAACCTGACCTGCTGCGTTGGTGTATTCACCAATTTGCATCTGGAAAGGTACGTTCCAGATGTGGTGCAGACCAAACGGTACCAGGCAACGTTCGATGAAACCGTAAATGCCAAACGCAACTACCGGGTTCTGGTAAGCAGCCCATTGAGAGAAGGTCTGGATTGCAGAACCAATCGGCGGCCAAATGAAGGACAGCACAACGCCAGTAAAGATGGCAGCCAGGCCAGAAATGATCGGCACAAAGCGTTTACCGGCAAAGAAGCCAAGATACTCAGGCAGCTTAATACGGTAGAAACGGTTAAACATATACGCTGCAATCGCACCGGAGATAATCCCTCCGAGTACGCCAGTATCCGCCAGGTGTTTAGAGGCGATTTCTTCAGCAGGTAAATGCAGTACCAGTGGCGCAACCACGGCCATGGTTTTAACCATGATGCCATAGGCAACAACTGCGGCCAGCGCGGATACGCCATCGTTATTGGTAAAGCCGAGGGCGACACCGATCGCAAAAATCAGTGGCATGTTTGCAAAGACGGAACCGCCTGCTTCTGCCATAACATGCGATACAACGGCGGGCAGCCAGCTGAAATTCGCGGAACCGACGCCCAGCAGAATACCTGCGATAGGCAGTACGGATACCGGCAGCATCAGCGATTTACCGACCTTTTGCAGGTTAGCAAATGCATTCTTAAACATAATTGAGAGTGCTCCTGAGTATGGGTGCTTTTTTTACGTTCTCACGCGTGGCAAGGGGGGAGAGCCTCGCCGTGTACAGGGCATCTAAGCGCCCTTTATTTATTACACAGAGTAAAATAATTCAGTGCCAATTTGTTTGACGGCTATCACGTTTCAACTTCAGATCATTGGAGAAGTTGCACATTTTGACAAAACATATGTCACAATATTTCAAACGTGGTTATTCACCGCCCAATTTTCGGCGGTGAACTTTACTCGTTTTAGCCATTAATTACGAGCTTTAAAAAAACTCATTCAACGGATGGATTGAAGGCGGGAAGCGTCGATGTGAAACAGACGGGCGAAGTTATCGGTGGTTACCTGCGCCAGTTCTTCAACGGCAACACCTTTCAACACAGCCATGTATTCTGCAACGTCACGAACCATCGCAGGTTGATTCTCTTTTCCTCGATGCGGAACCGGTGCAAGGTAAGGTGAGTCAGTTTCTACCAGTAACCGATCCAGGGGGACATAACGCGCAGCATCGCGCAGTTGCTCCGCATTACGGAAGGTCACAATGCCGGAAAAGGAGATGTAAAATCCGAGATCCAGTAATTTACCCGCCGTTTCTCTGTCCTCTGTAAAACAGTGTAGTACGCCACCGCAATCCGTCACTTTTTCTTCGCGCAGAATTGCCAGCGTATCGGCGCGGGCGTCACGGGTATGGACGATAACCGGCTTGTTCAGTTCACGACCAATCTGGATATGATGGATGAAGGACTCTTGCTGCCGTACTTTAGTTTCCGGCGTGTAATAATAATCCAGCCCGGTTTCACCCAGCGCAACAACGCCCTCTTCTGCCGCCAGACGGCGTAAATCTTCTACATCGTAGGGATCATTCTGGTTGAGTGGATGCACGCCACAAGAAAATACGACGTTGTCACGTTCGCCTACCAGATCCCGCATGTGTAAATAACCCGGTAATGTTGTGGCGACTGCCAGACAAAATTTCACATCGCGTGCGGCGGCTTTCGCCAGAACGTCATCCACATCCTTATGCAAAGATTCATAATCCAGACCATCGAGATGGCAGTGTGAGTCGACTAAAAACATGATGTCTCTCTTAAAGATGAGGAACCGGTAGCACAACGCCCGGTTGCAGGTAATGCTCAATACGCAGTAAAAGATCGGTGATGAGAAGCTCGCGGTTAATACCTGTGACAGACATTAACTGTTCACGAATGTGGCAAACATCCCCCAGTATAGCCTGCAGGCGCGAGGGAGAAAGATGGTTTGCCAGTTCGACGACCAGGCCCGGCACATCAACATTGGTCACCTGCGCAGCGCCATGATGGCGTTTTAGCGCATCCATCAGCAACGTTGCCAGCCAGTGTAAACGCGCCGGAGCTTGTTCATGATTAAGGGCCGCTAGCAGCGAATACCAGTCGCCCGATTGCACGCTATATGCCAGCGCCTGACACAATGTTTCACGAGCCTGCCAGTTATCTCCCTGAAACAACGCCAGTGCCGCCCCAGGCGAACCGGCGCTTAAGCGCAATGCGGCAAGTAGTGCATCCTGTGACATTGTCACTTCGCGTGAAAGCCAGGTCACGGCGTACTGTTCCGGCGGCGGCGCAAGGTAATGTAACCGACAACGACTACGTAATGTTGCCAGTAAACGTTCAGGCTCGCGGGTAGCCAGGAAAAACCAGGTTTCTGCTGGTGGCTCTTCAAGCGTTTTCAGCAATGCGTTAGCCGCGGCGTCGGTCAGTAAGGCAGCATCGGTTACCCAGACAACTTTCGCACCACCTAAGCGTGCGTGCTCATTTAACTTTTCGGTGACTTCACGTACCGCATCAATGCCCAGCGCATTTTTCCCTTTTTCGGGAGCCAGGGTGTAATAATCGGGATGCGTGCCAGCCTGCATCAACTGACATCCACGACAGTGACCGCAACTTTTGTGGCCCTGCGGTTGTTGGCAGAGTAAATAACGGCTCAGGGCGTAGATTAAAGCATCATCGCCCATGCCCGGTAACGCCTGAATGAGTAGCGCATGGTGACCTCTTCCGGCCTGATAGCTGGCTACCAGTTTTTCGAAATCAGGTCGTAACCATGGATACCATCTCATGCGTCCAACTCCTTCACCCAGTTGGTCACGGTAGTGCGGATTGCATCCATCACGGCCTCCAGCGGCTGGGTGGCATCAATGGTATGAATGCTTTTATCTTGTGCTGCCAGTTCCAGATAGCGGGCGCGGGTGCGATTAAAGAAATCGAAAGACTCTTGCTCAATACGATCCAGCTCGCCGCGCGCACGCGCGCGTTTTAAGCCAACCTCCGGGGTAACATCGAGATAGAGCGTTAAGTCGGGGCGAAAATCCCCGAGAACAGCATCACGCAGTGTTGCCAGCATATGTTGGTCAATACCACGTCCTCCACCCTGATAGGCTTGAGTGGAGAGATCGTGGCGATCGCCAATCACCCAGGTGCCGTTAGCCAGCGCAGGTTTGATGACCGTTTCTACCAGTTGAACGCGCGCGGCATAAAACATCAGAACTTCGGCTTTATCGGTAATGACTTCATCGCCTACCGATTTGATATCCAGCACCAGGCTTCTTAACTTTTCGGCAAGTTGCGTACCGCCAGGTTCCCGAGTGAAAACCATGTCGCGGATACCCAGTTGCTCGAGCGTCTCAACCACCACGTTACGCGCGGTAGTTTTGCCTGCGCCTTCCAGCCCCTCAATGACGATATACTTACTGCGCATTTTTTTCCTTAAGCACTTTCAGATAATCCTGCACAGACTTGTTATGACTGGCAAGATTGGTATTAAACGTGTGACCACCTTTACCATCGGCCACAAAATAGAGATACGGCGTTTTTGCCGGATGCGCAGCAGCCTTCAGCGAATCCGCCCCCGGCGTCGCTATCGCACCTGGCGGCAGACCGGTAATGGTATAGGTGTTATACGCTGTCGGCGTTTCCAGGTCTGCACGAGAAAGTTTGCCATTATAACGCTCTCCCATCCCGTAAATCACGGTCGGGTCGGTCTGCAGGCGCATACCAATGCGTAAACGGTTGATAAATACTGAGGCAACCTGATCGCGTTCACTGGCAACGGCGGTTTCTTTTTCGATAATTGATGCCATCGTCACCAACTGGTTTTTATCTTTATAAGGCAGACCGTCCGCACGCCCTTCCCAGGCGCTATCGACCGCTTTCACCATTTTCTTGTGCGCTCGCTTGAGTAACGCGACATCGGTGGTATTGGCGGTATACATCCAGGTGTCTGGCCAGAACCAACCTTCAATCCACTCCGGGTTTTCCAGTTCAAGTGCCTGCGCTACGGTGGCGTACTTATCGTCGCTCAGCGTGTGCTTGATATACGGAGCCTCACGCAATTGCTTGAGGTAGTCGCTCAGACGCATCCCTTCTACCAGTCGCAGCGGGAACTGTGCTTCTTTACCGCTTTCCAACAATTTCAGCATCTCGCGCACGGTCATCTGCGGTGTAAAGCGGTAAGTCCCGGCTTTAAAGTGAGAAAGATCCGGTTCGATACGCAGCAACCATTGAAAAACCCGTGGGCGATTGATGATCTTATCGGCATAAAGCTGTTCACCGAGCGCCAGACGTCCGGTCCCTGGCTTCAGAGTAAATATCGTCTCTTCTTTGATAAGCAATTTGCTGTCGGCAAGATGGCGAACCTTCCAGACGCCCACACCAGCGGCGATACCCAGTACCACCAGCAATAACAAGATTATCAATAACACTTTTTTCATGACTAATTCGGGCGCTCACAAAGTGGGGCTAAATATTCATATAACGTTGCTGACGAAAAGGAGACATCGCCACAGGCACGTACGGGCATCACTGGCATTAACGCATTACAAATAACCATCTCATCTGCCTGCAACGCCTCTTCCAGAGAGGCTTGCACTTCGACAAGCTGATAAGAGGATTGTGCCAGCAAACGGATACAGAATTGTCGCATAATGCCGTTAACACCTGCCTGATCCAGTCGCGGCGTATAAACTACGTTGCCCTTCCGCCAGAACAAATTAGCCGCACAGCATTCCGTAACCCACCCTTCGCTGTCAAGGACCAGCGCCTCATCAGCGTTTGTCTGCTCAAGATGAGAGCGGATCAATACTTGCTCAAGCCGATTAAGATGTTTAATACCTGCAAGATGAGGATTGCGCCCCAGCCGCACCGGGCTTAGCGCCAACGTCATCCCTTCGTTACGCAAACGGTCGTAATGTGCAGGATAAGCCGTAACGGAGAGAATCCGCGTTGCCGGTCCACTGTTCAATGTGCTGTACCCTCGCCCGCCACTACCGCGACTGATCACGACTTTCAGTACACCATTTTGCTGTTCTGCTGCCAGCGTTTTCATCTCTTGTTCAAGCTGAGGCCAGAAGTCACAGGAAATCATCAACCGCTGACAAGCATCCTGTAGTCGCTGGATATGCGCCGATAACAAACTGACTTTACCGTCGATAACTCTGGCGGTGGTAAAACAACCATCACCAAACTGCGTTGCCCGATCGCTTACTGCCAGCGATTCCTGCTTATGACCGTTAATTAAGAACATACCGGCTCCTTATCAGAGAATTGTTAGTGTGGCAGCATGTTCACTACGGAACAAGTCGGAATAAAAACTAAGAAAAAAGGCCCGCAAGCGGACCTTTTATAAGGGTGGAAAATGACAATTTAGATCTTTTTAAAGATCAAAGAACCATTAGTGCCACCGAAGCCGAAGGAGTTACACAGAGTGTATTCCATTCCGCTAACCTGACGCGCTTCGTGCGGTACGAAATCCAGATCGCAACCTTCATCCGGGTTATCCAGGTTGATGGTTGGCGGAACAGCCTGATCGCGCAGCGCCAGGATGGAGTAGATAGATTCTACTGCACCCGCCGCACCTAACAGGTGACCGGTCATAGATTTCGTGGAGCTTACCAACACACGGCTTGCAGCTTCACCGAAGATGGTTTTCACCGCCTGCGCTTCAGCTTTATCGCCAGCCGGCGTAGAAGTACCGTGCGCGTTAACGTAGCCAATCTGACTCGCTTCAATGCCTGCATCACGCAAAGCATTTGCCATTGCCAGAGCTGCGCCTGCGCCATTTTCTGGCGGTGACGTCATATGATAAGCATCGCTGCTCATACCAAAGCCGACGAGTTCAGCGTAAATTTTCGCACCGCGTTTTTTCGCGTGTTCGTACTCTTCAAGTACCAGCATACCGGCACCATCGCCCAGTACGAAACCATCACGCTCTTTATCCCACGGGCGGCTCGCCGCTTGCGGGTTATCATTGCGGGTAGATAATGCACGTGCCGCGCCAAAACCACCAACGCCCAGCGGCGTACTGGCTTTCTCTGCGCCACCTGCAACCATCACGTCAGCATCGCCATACGCGATAATACGCGCAGCATGGCCAATGTTGTGCACGCCGGAAGTACAGGCGGTCGCGATAGAGATGCTCGGGCCACGCAGGCCATACATGATAGTCAGATGACCTGCCACCATGTTCACAATCGTTGACGGAACGAAGAATGGGCTGATCTTACGTGGACCACCGTTCATCAGAGATGTGTGGTTTTCTTCGATCAGTCCGAGGCCGCCAATCCCGGAGCCAATTGCGGCACCAATGCGGGTTGCGTTCTCTTCCGTTATTTCAAGGCCAGAATCCTGCATGGCCTGAACGCCAGCGACAATTCCATATTGAATGAAGGCATCCATCTTGCGCTGTTCTTTGCGCGAGATAATGTCCTCACAGTTAAAATCCTTTACTAAGCCAGCAAATTTCGTTGCATAGGCGCTAGTATCGAAATGGTCGATTAGGCTGATGCCACTCTGACCGGCAAGCAGAGCTTTCCAGGTAGACTCTACGGTATTGCCGACAGGAGACAACATGCCCAGTCCGGTCACAACTACACGACGCTTAGACACGTTTGTCCTCCAGGGAGGGAAAAAATGATTCTAGTGGGACAAAAAGATAAAACTCAGGCGGTCGAACGACCGCCTGGAGATGTTCACTTACGCCTGGTGGCCGTTGATGTAATCAATGGCAGCCTGAACGGTGGTGATTTTCTCAGCTTCTTCGTCCGGAATCTCAGTATCAAACTCTTCTTCCAGAGCCATTACCAGCTCAACGGTGTCAAGAGAATCCGCGCCCAGGTCTTCAACGAAAGAAGCATTGTTGGTAACTTCTTCCTGCTTAACGCCCAGCTGTTCGCCGATAATTTTCTTAACGCGTTCTTCGATAGTGCTCATACTCTTAAATTTCCTATCAAAACTCGCTTTCGCGATGGTTTTCGTAGTGTATAAAATGTTGAAAAATTTGCAACTAAATCCCGGCAGGTCTTACCACGATTTTACGTTATTTTGAGGCCTTACCCCCCAATAACGCAAATCATTTTGCACTAATTATTACTCATAACCACGCAGACTGCGCGCAACATGAGCATTTTGTGCAAATCGCGGTCAGACCATGTACATCCCGCCGTTCACATGCAAAGTTTCACCCGTGATGTAAGCTGCTTCGTCGGATGCCAGGAATGCAACCGCGTTGGCGATTTCCTGTGCGCCGCCGAGGCGACCCGCAGGAACCTGCGCCAGGATACCCGCACGCTGGTCATCGCTCAGCGCACGTGTCATGTCCGTTTCAATAAAGCCCGGAGCAACAACGTTTACAGTAATACCGCGTGACGCAACTTCGCGCGCCAGTGATTTACTGAAGCCGATCAAGCCCGCTTTCGCCGCAGCGTAGTTGGCCTGACCGCCATTTCCCATGGTACCAACCACAGAACCGATAGTGATAATACGACCATGACGCTTTTTCATCATAGCGCGCATTACCGCTTTTGACAGACGGAAAACAGATGAAAGGTTGGTTTCGATAATATCGTTCCACTCTTCATCTTTCATTCGCATTAACAGGTTATCACGAGTGATACCGGCATTATTGACCAGGATATCCACTTCACCAAATTCTGCGCGAATTTTTTCCAGAACAGATTCGATAGATGCCGGGTCGGTCACATTCAACATCAGACCTTTGCCGTTGGCACCTAAATAATCACTGATCGCCTGAGCGCCATTTTCACTGGTCGCAGTGCCGATAACTTTCGCGCCACGGGCTGCGAGCGTTTCAGCAATTGCGCGGCCAATTCCGCGGCTTGCACCGGTTACCAGTGCGATTTTTCCTTCAAAATTCATGATTTTCCTCTTTTAAAGCTCGAGCGCCGCTGCCATCGCTGAAGGTTCGTTCAGCGCCGAGGCGGTCAGGGTGTCGACAATGCGTTTCGTCAGGCCAGTAAGCACTTTGCCCGGGCCGACTTCATAGAGATGTTCTACGCCTTGCGCTGCCATGTATTCAACAGACTTCGTCCACTGAACCGGGTTATACAACTGACGTACCAGTGCGTCACGGATGGCATCACCATTGGTTTCGCATTTCACATCAACGTTATTCACAACAGGAACTGTTGGTGCGTTAAAGGTGATTTTCGCTAATTCTACTGCCAGTTTGTCGGCTGCTGGTTTCATCAGCGCACAGTGAGACGGTACGCTCACTGGTAACGGCAGAGCGCGTTTTGCGCCCGCAGCTTTACAGGCAGCGCCAGCACGCTCAACTGCTTCTTTATGACCGGCAATAACCACCTGTCCCGGAGAGTTAAAGTTTACCGGAGAAACGACCTGACCTTCTGCAGCTTCTTCACACGCTTTCGCAATAGACGCATCATCCAGACCGATGATTGCCGCCATAGCGCCCGTTCCTTCCGGTACGGCTTCTTGCATAAACTTACCGCGCATCTCAACCAGACGCACCGCATCAGCGAAATCAATCACACCAGCGCAAACCAGCGCGGAGTATTCCCCCAGGCTGTGACCAGCCATCATTGCCGGTGCTTTACCGCCCTGCTGCTGCCATACGCGATACAGCGCAACAGATGCAGTCAACAGCGCTGGCTGGGTTTGCCAGGTTTTATTCAGTTCTTCAGCTGGCCCCTGCTGGGTCAGCGCCCACAGGTCGTAGCCCAGCGCCGCAGAAGCTTCAGCAAACGTTTCTTCGACAATTGGATAGCTCGCCGCCATATCAGCCAGCATTCCAACGGTTTGAGAACCCTGTCCAGGGAACACAAATGCAAATTGCGTCATGTTTTAATCCTTATCCTAGAAACGAACCAGCGCGGAGCCCCAGGTGAATCCACCGCCAAAGGCTTCAAGCAGAACCAACTGCCCCGGCTTAATGCGCCCGTCGCGTACAGCTTCATCCAGAGCGCACGGGACAGAGGCCGCAGAGGTATTACCGTGGCGATCCAGCGTCACCACGACATTGTCCATCGACATGCCGAGTTTTTTCGCCGTTGCACTGATAATACGCAGGTTAGCCTGATGCGGAACCAGCCAGTCCAGTTGAGAACGGTCAAGATTATTCGCCGTCAGCGTCTCATCAACGATGTGCGCCAGTTCTGTTACCGCAACCTTGAAGACTTCGTTGCCCGCCATCGTCAGATGAATTGAATTCTCTGGATTCACACGGTCAGCATTAGGCAGCGTCAGCAACTCACCATAGCTACCGTCGGCATGCAGATGGGTGGAGATGATTCCCGGCTCTTCAGAGGCAGCCAGCACCGCAGCGCCCGCGCCATCGCCAAAAATAATAATAGTCCCACGATCTGTTGGATCGCAGGTGCGCGCCAGTACATCGGAACCGACGACCAGAGCATACTTCACCGCCCCAGATTTCACGTATTGATCGGCTACGCTTAATGCATAGGTGAAACCTGCGCAGGCTGCTGCAACGTCAAATGCCGGGCAACCTTTAATGCCCAGCATGCTTTGAATCTGACAAGCTGCGCTCGGGAAAGCGTGCGTAGCAGAAGTCGTTGCCACAACGATCAGGCCAATCTGGTCTTTCTCAATGCCCGCCATCTCAATTGCGCGTGTCGCCGCTTCAAAGCCCATGGTTGAAACGGTTTCGTTTGGCGCGGCAATGTGGCGTTCGCGGATACCGGTACGAGTGACAATCCACTCGTCAGAGGTGTCCACCATTTTTTCCAAATCGGCGTTTGTCCGCACTTGTTCGGGCAGATAGCTGCCAGTACCAATAATCTTCGTATACATGTACGCTCAGTCACTTTTCGGTTATATACCGTCACTTGCAAACTGCGAGTTCGCTGGCAGCGTCCTGCTACCGCAGAGTTCCGCTTTTGCCACCGTCCAGCAGCTCAAAACCAGCTGGGTATACAGATTCCAGGCGAGCGGCAATTCGCTGAGGAACTTGTCGCTGCACCGCCTGCACTGCCTGTTCAATCGCGACCGCAAAAGCTCGCTGATTGGCTGCACCATGACTTTTTATCACCGTGCCGCGCAATCCTAACAGACAGGCGCCGTTATACTGGTCGGGGTTGAGGTGACTGAATCGCCTCGTCAGGCTCTTTTGTAGCCAACGCTTTAATAACAGTAGCCACCACGACCGTTTTTTCCCTTCACCCTGAGATTTCAGCAGAGAAAGGAACATCCTGACAACACCTTCCATCGTCTTTAATGTGACATTTCCTGTAAAGCCGTCACAAACCAGCACATCTGTCTTGCCAGTTAACAACTCATTGGCTTCAAGATAGCCGATATAATTGATAGAAGGGATTGTTTTAAGCACCGCTGAGGCATCCCGAATACTGTCGAGACCCTTTACTTCTTCTTCACCAATATTGAGCAACGCCACGCGAGGATTGGGAATTTCCACCACCTCTTCAGCCAGGACTGAGCCCATAATGGCAAATTGCACCAACATTGTGCTGTCACAATCGACGTTGGCCCCTAAATCGAGGACCACCGTTTTGCCCTTTTGCTGATGCGGTAATACCGTCACCAGCGCCGGACGCTCAATCCCCTCCAGGGGCTTGAGTAATAATTTTGCCAGCCCCATCAGCGCCCCGGTATTACCGGCACTGACACAGGCTTGCGCTCGACCTTCTTTCACCAGCTCCAGGGCCACGCGCATTGAACTCCCACGACTGGCGCGGATAGCTTGCGAAGGCCGGGCATCACTGGCGATAACTGACTGCGCAGGAATAATCTGCAGACGCGAACGTTGTTCAAAGTCAGCTTTAGCAAGTAATGGCGTGATGGCGTCGGGATTGCCGACTAAAAGAAGAGTGAGTTGCGAATTAGAATTCAGTGCCTGCAATGCTGCAGGCACTGTCACGGAAGGGCCAAAATCCCCTCCCATGACATCTAACGCCAGGGTTAGACGTGTCAAGGTATCGTCGCCGCCCGGTTTGGTCTTTCCCCAGTTGCCTGGGGAAAATCCTCACTAAGCTTCATCACGCAGACGCGTGATTACTTAGCGATGACCTTGCGGCCGCGGTAGTAACCGTCGGCAGTGATGTGGTGACGCAGGTGTTTTTCACCAGAAGTTTTGTCTACAGACAGGCTGGTGACTGCGGTCAGCGCGTCATGGGAACGACGCATGCCACGTTTGGAACGGGTTGGTTTATTCTGTTGTACGGCCATGGACCTTACTCCTCAATTACGGTTTATCCCCGATCCAACGGGGAGCACCAATTACTTACGCTTTAAGCTGGCTAATACGGCAAATGGGTTTGGCTTTTGCGCTTCTTCAGGCAGTTCACCAAAGACCATGTCCGCTTCGGACACTTCACAGTGTTCAGAATCATGCACCGGAACTACCGGCAAGGCGAGGATGATTTCATCTTCAACCATTGCAAGCAGATCGATTTCACCGAATTCGTTAACCTCAATCGGTTCATACGCTTCCGGCAGTGCTTCAGCCTGTTCGTCTGAACGCACAGGACTAAAACAATACGTTGTGTAGACCTGATGAGTAAACGGCTTCCCGCAACGCTGACACTCGAGCGTTACCGTCACCTTCGCATCGCCGTTTAACACTGCGAGACGTTGGTTATCGATAGCGAACGACATGGAGCATTCCACATCACTGTCCACACTGACTACGGATTCGGCGACGCGCTCAACCTGATCAGGGGTATAGATACCCTGGTAATCAAGGCGTTTTTGAGCCGTACGAACCGGATCGAGAGTCAGGGGTAATTTTACCTTTTGCATAGGGCGCGCATATTAACTTTGTAACGTCATAGAGTCAAAGAAAAAGGCAGCATGTGGTTGCCTTTTGCCAATAATTCGCACACATTGCGGGTTACTGCTTTATTTTCGTTCAGTGCTGATAACGAACATCAACCTGCAAAACGAAGCGCATAGTTTAAAATGGCTATCATCAATACGCTATATCTGATGGAAAAAAATATGCCTAAACTTATTTTAGCCTCCACCTCGCCATGGCGTCGCGCTCTTCTGGAAAAACTGCAAATCTCTTTTGAATGTGCAGCACCAGAGGTCGACGAAACCCCACGCAGCGACGAATCACCGCGACAGTTGGTGCTTCGACTGGCACAAGAAAAAGCGCAATCTCTGGCGTCACGTTATCCGGATCATTTAATTATTGGTTCAGACCAGGTATGTGTTCTTGATGGCGAAATCACCGGTAAACCGTTAACGGAAGAAAATGCCCGTCTGCAATTACGTAAAGCCAGCGGCAATATCGTCACCTTCTATACTGGACTGGCGTTGTTTAATTCGGCGAATGGGCATCTGCAAACAGAAGTGGAGCCTTTTGACGTCCATTTCCGTCACCTGAGCGAGGCGGAGATTGATAATTACGTGCGTAAGGAGCATCCCCTGCACTGCGCGGGTAGCTTTAAGAGTGAAGGATTTGGCATTACGCTGTTTGAGCGTTTAGAGGGGCGTGATCCTAACACGCTGGTTGGTTTACCGCTAATCGCGCTGTGTCAGATGTTACGTCGTGAAGGGAAAAACCCGCTGATGGGATAGTTGTTTGCGCCGGATGCGTTTACGTCGCATCCGGCAATCGGTGCTGGCAGCCTGATGCGGCGTAAACGCCTTATCAGGCCAACCGCCCATTATCATGCTTATATGCTCGTATTAGCGCGCGTTACGCAGTTTTTGCAAACAACGCTTCAAACCATCATCCATCGGCGCTTCGATACGCATCACCTCACCGGTCCCCGGATGGGTAAACTTCAACGCTGCGGCGTGCAGGAACAGACGATTTAATCCCGTGCCGGCTTCAGTGAGCTGTCTGTCAAATTCACGGTCACCGTAGCGATCGTCAAAGGCAATCGGATGACCCGCATACTGTGTATGAACACGGATCTGATGAGTACGCCCTGTTACCGGGCTACAACGCACCAGGGTGGCAAAAGCATAGCGTTCTTCCACTTTAAAGCGTGTTTCCGACGGTTTGCCTTCCTGACTCACACGCACGATACGTTCGCCGCTTTGCAGAATATTTTTCAGCAACGGCGCTTGAACGCTCTTCACATGCGACTGCCACTGACCGCGCACCAGCGCCAGGTAATCTTTTTGCATCCCTTTTTCACGTAATTGCTCATGCAGAGAACGCAACGCCGAGCGTTTTTTCGCTACCAGCAACACACCTGAAGTGTCCCGGTCGAGACGATGAACCAGTTCAAGGAACCGCGCTTCCGGGCGCAACGCCCGCAAACCTTCGATAACACCGAAGCTTAAACCACTGCCGCCATGTACCGCCGTACCGGAAGGTTTATTCAGCACCAGGATATGGTCATCTTCATATAAGATGACGTCCGCCAGCGCTGCCACCTTTTGCAGATGTGGCGAAACCGCCTCTTCTTCCCGCTCAGCAACGCGAACCGGTGGGATACGTACTTCATCACCCGCTTCGAGTTTATATTCAGGCTTAATACGTTTTTTGTTCACCCGCACTTCGCCTTTACGCAAAATACGGTAAATCATACTTTTTGGTACGCCTTTCAATTGGGTACGCAAAAAGTTATCGATACGTTGCCCCGCTTCGTCAGCGGTGATAGCAACAATTTTTACGGATGGAGTCTCTGTTTTCATGGTGGGCGATTCTAATTAGCCAACAGGATTCGCGCCACTCATTTTTCTATGCTTATATTTAGTTTTGCACCTTATTACTTCACTACGTGATCACTTTATTGATGGTTATTAAACCAATCACCAGCAAGAAGTGAAAAAACTGTGAGTAAGCGGGTGATAAATGGTAAAAGTCATCTTGCTATAACAAGGCTTGCAGTGGAATAATGAGGCCGTTTCCGTGTCCATCCTTGTTAAAACAAGAAATTTTACGGAATAACCCATTTTGCCCGACCGATCATCCACGCAGCAATGGCGTAAGACGTATTGATCTTTCAGGCAGTTAGCGGGCTGCGGGTTGCAGTCCTTACCGGTAGATGGAAATATTTCTGGAGAGTAATACCCAGTCTGTTTCTTTGATAATTGCGCTGTTTTTCCGCATGAAAAACGGGCAACCGACACTCTGCGCCTCTTTGAGCTGACGATAACCGTGAGGTTGGCGACGCGACTAGACACGAGGCCATCGGTTCACACCCGGAAAGGCGTTACTTTGCCCGCAGCTTAGTCGTCAATGTAAGAATAATGAGTAAGTTACGATGAAAAGAATGTTAATCAACGCAACTCAGCAGGAAGAGTTGCGCGTTGCCCTTGTAGATGGGCAGCGTCTGTATGACCTGGATATCGAAAGTCCAGGGCACGAGCAGAAAAAGGCAAACATCTACAAAGGTAAAATCACCCGCATTGAACCGAGTCTGGAAGCTGCTTTTGTTGATTACGGCGCTGAACGTCACGGTTTCCTCCCACTAAAAGAAATTGCCCGCGAATATTTCCCTGCTAACTACAGTGCTCATGGTCGTCCCAACATTAAAGATGTGTTGCGTGAAGGTCAGGAAGTCATTGTTCAGATCGATAAAGAAGAGCGCGGCAACAAAGGCGCGGCATTAACCACCTTTATCAGTCTGGCGGGTAGCTATCTGGTTCTGATGCCGAACAACCCGCGCGCGGGTGGCATTTCTCGTCGTATCGAAGGCGACGACCGTACCGAATTAAAAGAAGCACTGGCAAGCCTTGAACTGCCGGAAGGCATGGGGCTTATCGTGCGCACCGCTGGCGTCGGCAAATCTGCTGAGGCGCTGCAATGGGATTTAAGCTTCCGTCTGAAACACTGGGAAGCCATCAAAAAAGCCGCTGAAAGCCGCCCGGCTCCGTTCCTGATTCATCAGGAGAGCAACGTAATCGTTCGCGCATTCCGCGATTACTTACGTCAGGACATCGGCGAAATCCTTATCGATAACCCGAAAGTGCTCGAACTGGCACGCCAGCATATCGCTGCATTAGGTCGCCCGGATTTCAGCAGCAAAATCAAACTGTACACCGGCGAGATCCCGCTGTTCAGCCACTACCAGATCGAGTCACAGATTGAGTCCGCCTTCCAGCGTGAAGTTCGTCTGCCATCCGGTGGTTCCATTGTTATCGACAGCACCGAAGCGTTAACCGCCATCGACATCAACTCCGCACGCGCGACCCGCGGCGGCGATATCGAAGAAACCGCGTTTAACACCAACCTCGAAGCTGCCGATGAGATTGCTCGTCAGCTGCGCCTGCGTGACCTCGGCGGCCTGATTGTTATCGACTTCATCGACATGACGCCAGTACGCCACCAGCGTGCGGTAGAAAACCGTCTGCGTGAAGCGGTGCGTCAGGACCGTGCGCGTATTCAAATCAGCCATATTTCTCGCTTTGGCCTGCTGGAAATGTCCCGTCAGCGCCTGAGCCCATCATTGGGTGAATCCAGCCATCACGTCTGCCCGCGCTGCTCCGGTACCGGTACCGTGCGTGACAACGAATCGCTGTCGCTCTCTATTCTGCGTCTGATCGAAGAAGAAGCGCTGAAAGAGAACACTCAGGAAGTTCACGCCATTGTTCCTGTGCCAATCGCGTCTTACCTGCTGAATGAAAAACGTTCTGCAGTGAATGCGATTGAAACTCGTCAGGACGGCGTGCGCTGTGTGATTGTGCCAAACGATCAGATGGAAACCCCGCACTACCATGTGCTGCGCGTGCGTAAAGGGGAAGAAACTCCAACCTTAAGCTACATGCTGCCGAAGCTGCATGAAGAAGCGATGGCGCTGCCGTCTGAAGAAGAGTTCGCTGAACGTAAGCGTCCTGAACAACCTGCGCTGGCAACCTTTGCCATGCCGGATGTGCCGCCAGCGCCAACCCCAGCTGAACCTACCGCGCCTGTTGTAGCCCCAGCACCTAAAGCTGCAACGGCAACACCAGCATCTCCTGCACAGCCAGGGTTGTTGAGCCGCTTCTTCGGCGCACTGAAAGCGCTGTTCAGCGGTGGTGAAGAAACCAAACCGGCCGAGCAACCAGCACCGAAAGCAGAAGCGAAACCGGAACGTCAACAGGATCGTCGCAAGCCTCGTCAGAACAACCGCCGTGACCGTAATGAGCGCCGCGACACCCGTAGTGAACGTACTGAAGGCAGCGATAATCGCGAAGAAAACCGTCGTAATCGTCGCCAGGCACAGCAGCAGACTGCCGAGACGCGTGAGAGCCGTCAGCAGGCTGAGGTAACGGAAAAAGCACGTACCACCGACGAGCAGCAAGCGCCGCGTCGTGAACGTAGCCGCCGCCGTAACGATGATAAACGTCAGGCGCAACAAGAAGCGAAGGCGCTGAATGTTGAAGAGCAATCTGTTCAGGAAACCGAACAGGAAGAGCGTGTACGTCCGGTTCAGCCGCGTCGTAAACAGCGTCAGCTCAATCAGAAAGTGCGTTACGAGCAAAGCGTAGCCGAAGAAGCGGTAGTCGCACCGGTGGTTGAAGAAACTGTCGCTGCCGAACCAATTGTTCAGGAAGCGCCAGCTCCACGCACAGAACTGGTGAAAGTCCCGCTGCCAGTCGTAGCGCAAGCTGCACCAGAACAGCAAGAAGAGAACAATGCCGATAACCGTGACAACGGTGGCATGCCGCGTCGTTCTCGCCGCTCGCCTCGTCACCTGCGCGTGAGTGGTCAGCGTCGTCGTCGCTATCGTGACGAGCGTTATCCAACCCAATCGCCAATGCCGTTGACCGTAGCGTGCGCATCTCCGGAACTGGCCTCTGGCAAAGTCTGGATCCGCTATCCAATTGTACGTCCGCAAGATGTACAGGTCGAAGAGCAGCGCGAACAGGAAGAAGTACAAGTGCAGCCGATGGTGACTGAGGTCCCTGTCGCCGCCGCTGTCGAACCTGTTGTTAGCGCACCGGTTGTTGAAGAAGTGGCTGAAGTTGTAGAAGCCCCCGTTCAGGTTGCCGAACCGCAACCGGAAGTGGTTGAAACGACCCATCCTGAAGTAATTGCCGCCGCGGTAACTGAACAGCCGCAGGTGATTACCGAGTCTGATGTTGCCGTAGCCCAGGAAGTTGCAGAACACGCAGAACCGGTGGTTGAACCGCAGGAAGAGACGGCAGATATTGAAGAAGTTGCCGAAACTGCTGAGGTTGTGGTTGCTGAACCTGAAGTTGTTGCTCAACCTGCCGCGCCAGTCGTCGCCGAAGTCGCAGCAGAAGTTGAAACGGTAGCCGCGGTTAAACCTGAGGTCACCGTTGAGCATAACCACGCTACCGCGCCAATGACGCGCGCTCCGGCACCGGAATATGTTCCGGAGGCACCGCGTCACAGTGACTGGCAGCGCCCTACTTTTGCCTTCGAAGGTAAAGGTGCTGCAGGTGGTCATACGGCAACGCATCATGCCTCTGCCGCTCCTGCGCGTCCGCAACCTGTTGAGTAATAATTAGCTCAAGTAATCAAGCCCTGGTAACTGCCAGGGCTTTTTTATTTCAGGGTAGCATCTTTGTTGTAATGACATTAGCGTTACATGCGCTGTATAATTATCATCCATGCAAAGCCGAAGGATATATTTATGCCAGCAGCCAATAACATTCCAACCAGGCGCGAATCTTTAAATTTGCGCATAAAACCCGCAGAACGCGATCTTATTGACCGGGCCGCTAAAGCCCGAGGAAAAAATCGCACCGAATTTGTCCTTGAGGCCGCCAGAGCCGCAGCTGAAGAGGCGCTCATTGAGCAGAGAATTTTCAGGATCGATTCTGATGATTACCAGCTATTTTTGAATCGTCTGGATCAGCCCCCCGCGCCCAATGCTGCATTACGCAAAACCATGCAAACACCCGCGCCGTGGGAGCAAAAAAAATGATTCAGGCCCCCGAGCCACTCATGGCAAGGCATCAATTCACCTCTTTTTGCTCGGGAGTAGAAACGATGGATAACTGGCTAAAGCAGAGAGCCCTAAAAAATCAGCTTGCCGGCGCATCACGTACATTTGTTAGCTGTGATACGTATAGCAACGTTTTGGCATATTATTCGCTTGCTTCCAGCGCCGTTGAAACGTATGTCGCGACAGGACGATTTCGCCGAAATATGCCAGAACCGATCCCTGTTGTAGTACTTGGTCGTCTGGCAATAGATAAATCATTACAGGGTCAGGGCATCGGTCGTGCGATGGTCAGAGATGCCGGTCTACGAGTACTACAGGCGGCTGAAGTCATTGGTATTCGCGGAATGTTGGTCCATGCGTTATCAGACCAGGCCCGTGAGTTTTATCTGCGAGTGGGGTTTGAACCATCGCCTGTCGATTCTATGATACTGATGGCAACATTGGCTGATTTGCAGGAATGTCTTAAATAGTTCGTTATGTCTCATGCAAAAAAATGCCCGCCCCGGCGATCCCAGAGCAGGCAGAGAAAACATACCCAGTTTCATGATATGTTTTAAAGCGAGCTTATTTGTTGAGCTGGAACAGCGACAATCCCTGCATATCGGTAAATGCTTTATACGATGCCTGCAATGCCGTTTGCTGCATGATGTAAGATGAAATAGTTGCATTCCAGTCCACATCAACCAGATCGCTCATCTGCTGCGTTTGCCCTAAAGCGCGATCGCTACCTAATGAATCCAGCGACTCCAGTTCGTTCAGCTGCGTGCCTAATTCCGCGCGAACAGTCAGCACATTGTTCAGCGAGTTTTTCAGTCCGCGGTTGGTTTTATCCAGTGCCGCAGCGGCGGTTTCTTTATCCGCTTCGCTATCCGCGACCGGCGTTTTTAGGGCTGCGATGGCGCTATCCAGCATGGCAAAAAGATTGGTTTCAGAAGCGCTACCGTCTGGTTCCGCTACCGCGTTGCTGGTAATACTGTCGAAAATTTTGTCACCCGTGTGCCCTATCACCATCGAACGCGAAGCATCGACCTGTTGTTTAATACTTTCTGCTCCGCCTTCGTATTTGCCATCCGCCTCACTAAACGGCGCAGTTTCTGTTTTATAACCGGCAAAAATGTAGCGCCCGTTACCGTCAGTGGTGTTCGCCAGATTCAGCAACTGGTCACGAAGCCCCTGAATATCCGTAGCCAGCGAGGCACGGTCATCGTCACTCAAGGTGCCATTGCTGGCGTAGACAATTTTTTCCTGAGCATTCTGGATAGCGGTGGTGACCTGGCTAAGTACACTCTCTTCCAGTGACACTTTTTGAGTGGCGAAAGTACGCGCCAGCGTGTACTGGCTGTTTTGCGCCTGTGCCTGGGAGAGAACAACAGCTTGTGATGCAGCAATGGGATCATCTGAAGGGTTAACGACTCGCTTACCCGTCGACATCTGTTCGCCGTACTTCATCCATTCTGCCTGAGAATTGGTGATGCCGCGCATGTTTTGCTGGTACATCATCTGGGTACTGAAACGCATTTTATCTCCCCTTAGCGAATGTTAATCAGCGCATCAAAAATCGCGTTTGCCGTCTGCAGAACCTGCGCATTCGCGAGGTAATACTGCTGAAAACGTTGCAGATTTCCGTACTCCTCATCGAGATTGACACCGGAAATCGACTGCTGCTGATTGGAAAGCTGCGTCACCACATTACCTTGAGTGGTGCTACTGGTTTTCAACGTCGCGGTTTTATTACCGATATCACTCACTAACGAGGCATAAGCGTCGTTAAAGGATTTCGCACCGCCCACCGTTTTACTGTTGCTTTGCAGATCGAGCAGGGCCTGACCGTTGCGGTTGTCGCTATCACCCGCATCTTCTGCGCTCGCCATGGCGATTTTCGCTTCGTCGGTGATTAATACATCCATGTTGACGATGGCGTCACTTACCGGTTTCAGTGTGAAGCTGTCGTTAACGGCAGGCGTTCCTGTTAACGTCAACTCCAGACCATCAAATGCCACTTTACCGTTGGCATCCGGCGTCACCGTAAAAGTGGTATTACTGGCAAGGCGGGTGACCTGCCACTGATTATTATCGAACGAGATTTTGTAATCTGTCGCCAGTACCGCGGAGGCATCAGTTACCGTTGCACCGATCGCAACGTCACCTTTGTTTTTCGTGTTTTGCAGAACCGCGGGCTTACCGATAGCAAAGAAATCTTCACCGGCATCGCCGTTAGCATCAAATCCGGCTTTGTGTTGGGTGTTGAAAGCCTCGGCAAATGCCAGCGCCAGTTGTCCAAGCGTATTACGCGTCTGGTCAAGATCCTGAGAACGGAATGTCAGAATGCCGCCCAGCGACCCGGTATTCAGTAATTTTTCAGGGATCTCAATATTGCCTGCCGTCCCATCAACATAAGCGACAGTCGTACGAGAAGGGTCGGCGCTGGAAGGAACTGCCGCAAGTTGCCGCGCCGTACTTCCCTGAACCAGTGAGTAGCCATTGGCCATCGTGATGTTATAAGTGCCACCATCCTGAACGCTGACTTCTACGCCAACAATCTGGTTTAATTCGCTCACCAGTTGATCGCGTTGATCCAGCAGATTGTTAGGTGACGCCCCTGCCCCCACGCCTGTCAGGCGGGAGATTTGATCGTTCAGGCTGGCGATTTGTTTAGCGTAATTGTTGATCTGATCAACGCTGGCACCTATCGCGATATTGACCTGTTTGTCCTGGTCGCGCAGATATTGATCGGTGGTTTTAAACTGATTCACCAACCCTTCTGATTTCCCAATCAGCGCCTGGCGCGCTGCCGGGTCTTCCGCGTTACTCACCAGCGTTTGCAGGCTGGTGAAGAAATCCTGCATCTGTGTTGCCAGCGAAGAGGTACTGGTGGAGAGCATATTGTCGATTTTCGACATCTGCTCATAGCGGGCAGTCAGGCCGCTACTTTGCGTCTGCGCCGCACGTAACTGGTTGGTAATAAACGCATCATACTCACGCTGCACACCAGAAACGTAGACGCCATTGCCAACCCAGCCGCCAGCGCCCAACGTGCTATTGGCCTGCGTCATAATAGTGGTTTGGCGGGTATATCCGGCAACGTTATAGCTGGAGATATTATTACTTGCCGTATTTAACGCCGCCTGGGCCGCGTTCAGTCCGCTCATGGCGTTATTGATCAAGCTGGACATGGAGGTTCCTTATAAGCCTTCAATTACAGAGTATTATCGGCAGCGACCCGCCGGACTTGAGTTATTCAGAACAGATTATCAATGTTCATGCTGTAGGTTTTGCTCACCTTGTCGCTTATCGATTTCATCTGCTGAATCATGTTGGTGAGTTTGCGGGCATAGTGAGGATCGGTGGCATAGCCCGCGTCCTGTAGGGCCTGCGCCCCCTGCTCCGCACTCGCGGCGGTCGTCACGGCGGCGTAGCGCGGGTTACGCGTTAACAGCCCAACGTAATCCGACAATGCTTCCAGATACGAGCTGTAGACCCGAAACTTCGCTTTTACTTTCTTCGCTTCGCCATTTTCATATTCAGTCGTGGTGATTTCAGTGACTGGCCCTTTCCAGTTGTCAGAGGCTTTGACGCCAAACAGGTTATAGCTCGGCTCGCCGTTTTCACGGCGGATTTGCCGTTGTCCCCAGCCAGACTCCAGCGCCGCCTGAGCGAGGATCAAATGATGTGGCACACCGCTTTGCTGGCTTGCCAGTTGGGCGGGCAACGAGAGTTGCGCGAGGAATGCTTTACTGTCACCCGGCAGCGAATCATCGTAGTTACGTGGTACGGCCTTTTGCACCAGCTGCGAAAGCGTCTGATTTTGATAACGCACCACGGTTTCGAGCGGGAATTTCATCGGTGCTGCTGGCGTGGACTCCTCTGGCAATGGTTGTTCTGGCGTCATCTGTTTAACCATCATCTCTGCCAGCCCCAGACCTTTGCCCGCCGTCATCTGTTGGGCAATCTGCTGGTCATACATACTGGTATACAGGCGAGTGTGCTCGCTGCTGAACAGGCCATCTTTTGGTAAAGCGTCGCGCATGCTTTTCAACATCATCTGCACGAACATCCCTTCCACCTGGCGGGCCACCGGACGGATATTTGCCGCCGGATCTTCGCCCGCTTTCGCCTTAAGTTCGTTGAGCGATTGTGCATCCCAGGCCGCACTTGCCAGTAGTTTGCTGTCGCTGATCATCAGATGATTTCCAGTTTTGCCCGCAGACATCCCGCACTTTGCATTGATTGCAGTATGGACATCAGATCCATCGGCGTAGCGCCCAGCGCATTGAGCGCACGCACCACGTTATTGAGGCTGGCGCTGGAACGTACGCTTTGCAGCGAACCGCCGCTCTGGCGTAAATCGATCTGCATTTGTGGAGTAACCACAGTCTGCCCACCACCAAACGGTGTATCTGGCTGGCTGACATTGGCCTGGCGATTAACTGTTACTGAGAGATTCCCCTGCGCTACCGCGCAGCTGTCGAGGGTCACTTCGCGATTCATCACCACCGAACCAGTGCGCGAGTTAATCACTACTTTAGCGTCCTGCGGGGTAACATTAACCTGCATATTCTGGATATCGGCAAGGAAACGGACCTGGGAACTGTTGCCACTCGGTACGCGCACCTGAATAGTCCGCGCATCTAACGCGGTGGCGCTGCCATATCCACGCACACGGTTGATGGTGTCAGCGATTTGCTGCGCCATACTGAAATCTTCGTCGTTAAGTTGCAAATTAAGGGTATTCCCGACGCCAAACTGGCTGGGCAATTCACGTTCAATAACCGCACCATTGGTGATCCGTCCACCGTTCAGTTGGTTCACCTGAACACTGCTACCGCCAGCGGAGGCCCCTGCGCCGCCAACCAGAATATTGCCCTGCGCCAGCGCATACACCTGACTGTCAACGCCCTTAAGCGGTGTCATCAATAACGTACCGCCACGCAGACTTTTGGCATTTCCCATGGAAGAAACTACCACGTCAATGGTTTGCCCCTGACGTCCAAACGGTGGAAGTGACGCTGTCACCATAACCGCAGCGACGTTTTTTAGCTGCATATTAGTGCCCGTCGGAACGGTAATTCCCAGCTGTGAGAGCATGTTATTAAGCGTTTGTGTGGTAAACGGCGTCTGAGTTGTCTGGTCACCTGTACCATCAAGCCCCACCACCAGGCCATAGCCAATCAGTGAGTTTTGCCTTACCCCCTGAACACTGGTGAGATCGCGAATACGCTCAGCCTGAGCCGCCGTGGTAACCAGTAAAAGAATTAATGCAGAGAGAAATTTAATCACCACAGCCTCACTTACATTGGTGACAGGTTGAGGAAGAAACGCTGCAACCAGCCCATATTTTGCGCTTCGTTAATGTAGCCATTGCCTACGTATTCAATACGTGCATCCGCCACCTGAGTAGACGGTACGGTATTGCTGCCGCTGATAGTGCGTGGATTAACTACACCAGAGAAGCGAATAAATTCGGTACCCTGATTAATGGCGATCTGTTTTTCACCCACCACATGCAGATTGCCGTTGACCAGTACCTGGTCAACCGTCACCGTCAACGTGCCGCTAAAGGTATTACTGGCATTGGCCCCGCCTTTTCCGTTGAACGTGTTACCACCGGAGGCTTCGACATCGGCACGAGCGTTACCAAACAGCCCCTGCAAATAGCGCGGCACAGTATCAAAGCCAAAATTAGTTTTACCGTCACGGCTGGCATTCGCAGAGGAGCTTTTGCTGGCGCTGACGTTCTCCTGCAACACGATGGTCAGCGTATCGCCAATATTGCGTGGTCGACGATCTTCAAACAGCGGTTGATAGCCATAGTTAATCGGCTGAGCAGACTGGAAAATAGAACCGTTGGCGACGGGCGTCGGACCGGGAACCGGTTGTGCACTGGTCGCCCCCTGTACCAGCGGCGTGGAGGGTATCCAGGCGCAGCCGGTTAGTGAAAGCACCAACAAGCTGGAAATGGCATAAGTATGCGCAGCGTTTTTTTGCATGGCTATCATCTTCAAAAATCAGTAAACCGGTGAATCTGCCACCGGTTATGCCTTAGAGTTGCGTCAGTTTTTGCAGCATCTGATCGGTGGTGGATACCGCTTTACTGTTGATTTCGTAAGCGCGTTGCACCTGAATCATATTGACCAGTTCTTCCGCCACGTTGACGTTAGACGTTTCAACATACCCTTGATACAGCAGTCCCGCGCCGTTCAGGCCCGGCGTGCTTTCGTTCGGTGCACCGGAGGATTGCGTTTCGGTGTAGAGGTTTTCGCCAATACTCTCCAGTCCGGTATCATTCATAAAGGTGGTGAGATTGAGCTGCCCAACCTGAACCGGAGCTGCCTGGCCTTGTTGGGTTACGCTGACCACGCCATCACGACCGATGGTGATACTTAACGCATTCGCCGGAATGGTGATCGCTGGCTGCACCTGAAAACCACCAGCCGTCACCAGCTGCCCGTTCTGATCCACCTGGAAAGAGCCGTCACGGGTATAGGCTGATGAGCCATCTGGCAACATCACCTGGAAAAAGCCCTGCCCTTTAATCGCGACATCTTTGCTGTTATTGGTTTGCGACAGGTTGCCCTGGCTGTGTAAGCGTTCAGTGGCGACCGGGCGTACCCCCGTACCGATTTGTAATCCGGATGGTAAGGTGGTTTGTTCGGAAGACTGTGCCCCCGGCTGGCGAATGGTTTGATAAAGCAGATCTTCAAACACCGCGCGCTGACGCTTAAAACCGTTGGTACTAACGTTTGCCAGGTTGTTGGCAATGACGTCCATATTGGTTTGCTGGGCATCCAGGCCCGTTTTGGCGATCCATAATGAACTGATCATAAAATGTCCTGTAGTGGATTAGTGACAAGCAGAGCAGAAGCACGCGACGGTGCGAATTTCCCCTCACCCTAACCTCTCCCAAAATGGGCGAGAGAATAGTCCGCGCGCTTTTATTGCAATGTCATCAATCGTTTAATTAACTCATCGACAACAGTTGGTTGGCACGGCCTGCGTTATCATCGACGCTGCTGATCACCTTCATCTGCATTTCAAAACGCCGCGCGCTGGCAATCATGTCGCTCATTGCCGCAACGGCATTGACGTTACTGCCTTCCAGAACTCCCGACATCACACGCAAGGTTGGATCTGCCTGCAGTACCGGCCCACGCGTGGCCTGGCTTTCCGCGCTTAAACGAAAAATGCCGTCGTCACCGCGCTGCACTTCGCTGCCCGTGGCTTTCACCAGTTTCAGACGCCCCACTGGCGCAACCGTATTTGCCGGATCGCCCGGATTCAGCGCCGAGATTGTGCCATCGGCAGCAATAGTGATTTCCGCCCCTTCCGGCACAGCAATTGGCCCCGCCTCGCCTATCACCGGATGCCCCTGAATTGTCAGTTGCCCGGTGGGATCAACCTGAATGCTGCCATTACGCGTATACCCTTCGCTGCCGTCAGCGGTCTGCACGGCCAGCCAGCCATCCTGCTGCAACGCAACGTCCAGCGGGCGCGAGGTGTAATCCATCTTGCCGGGCGTCATGTCTGCACCCGGCGTTGACGCCGTTACCAGCGTGCGCGTGGGCAGTGAAAGCCCTTCCACCGGCACTGCGCGCAAGGCGTTTAACTGCGCGCGAAAACCGGGCGTAGAGGCATTGGCCAGATTACTGGCGGTTACCGCCTGTTGATTCAACGTCTGGCTGGCTGCTCCCATCGCGGTATAAATTGCGTGATCCATTGAGCTATCCCGTCAGCGATTAGCGTAAGTTAACCAGCGTGTTGAGGATCTGGTCCTGGGTTTTGATGGTCTGGGCGTTAGACTGATAGTTACGCTGGGCAACGATCATATTGACCAGTTCTTTACTGAGATCGACGTTGGACGCTTCCAGCGCACCGTTGGTCAGGGTGCCAAAGTTGCCCGTCCCGGCCGTCCCCAACAGCGCCACGCCAGAAGATTGCGTCGCAGACCAGACGTTGTCGCCTTCGGATGCCAGACCTTCGTTGTTGGCAAAGTTCGCCAGTACAATCTGCCCCAGCAGTTGGGTTTGTTCGTTGGAATAGTTGCCGACAACCGTACCGTCATCATTGATTTGATAACTCACCAGATCGCCCGGTTTGTAGCCGTTCTGGGTGGTTACCACAATGTTGTTAGCACCGGTATTTTGCTGCATGGAGTTGAGGAAGCTCAGGCTAAACGTGGCGGGATCTGCGCCGTTAATTGCGCCAGTGGTAATATTCGCTGTTGGATTTGAGGTCAGAACACCATTGGCATTAAACACCAGCGTCATTGCATGGTCAGCTGTGCCTGTTGGATCACTACTATCCTGGGTGTAGACCTGCCAGTTATTATCCCCGGTCTTCACAAAGTAGACGCTCATGTCATGAGCATTACCCTGACTATCGAAAACAGTCACCGAACCTTTTTTGTTATAGCTATCCGCATTGCTGGCATCAAATGCGTTAACAGAGGGAAGCGGATCACTGGAATTCAGGTTGATCTGCATCGACGCCGTGGTGGTAGTTTTCGCTGCCATCAGGGTATTCGGAATCGAAATATTGGTCGGATTCGCCCCTTGCTGAATAGTCGGCGGCGTACCGGTTGCCGGGTAACCCGTCAGCTGTAAACCTTGCATATTCACCAGGTTACGGTTTTCATCCAGCTTAAATTGTCCGTTACGGCTGTAGAACACCGAACCGTTGCTGTCTACCAGACGGAAAAAACCGTTCTGGCTGATAGCAACGTCCAGACCTCGCCCGGTGTTGGTAGTCGTGCCATCGGTAAAGTCCTGGGTGATACCGGCAACTTTTACCCCCAGTCCCACTTTCGAACCGGCAAACATATCGGCAAAAGAGGCCGTGCCTGATTTAAAGCCGTAGGTGGCGGAGTTGGCGATATTGTTGCCAATAACATCGAGGTTGGTGGCGGCAGCGTTTAATCCGCTAACCGCTTGAGAAAAGGCCATGACTGACTCCTGAAATGTGAAGGCTTAAATTATCTGCCGTACTTCGTCGAGGGTGGTGGTGCCGTAAGTGCCGAGATCCAGCGTATTACCGTTGTTGCCGCGGATCACACCCTGCACCAGAGCAAACTGCAGCGGCTGGGCAACCAGTTGTGTACCACCGTTACTGGCGCTAATCGCTACGTTGTAAGAACCGTTCGGCGCAGTGGTGCCGTCAGTCAACGTACCGTCCCAGGTGAAACTGTGGACTCCGGCGGTCAGTTCACCAATATCAATGGTACGGACAACCGCGCCATTTTTATCGGTGATGGTGGCCGTAACTTTGTCTGCCGCCTGTTGCAGCTCAACACCAAACGGCGTGGTCGTGGTCACAGCCCCTTCTTCACTGCCGGTTCCCGCAAGAACAGTGGTGCCGGGGATCATCACGCCGTGACCGATCAGGTTACTGGCCTGTAACGACTGGCTGTTATCAATCTGTCCGGAAATAGATCCGAGCGTGGTATTGAGTTTTTCAATCCCGCTGACCGTGCTGATTTGAGCCAATTGCGACGTCAGCTCGTTGTTTTCCATTGGATTGGTCGGGTCCTGGTTTTTCAGCTGCGCCACCAGCAAAGTCAGAAAACTGCTTTGTAAATCTGCGGCGTTGCTGCCCGTGAGCGAACTACTACTGGTGGTGCTGACGCCGGTATTTGTCGGATCGGTGGTGGTTACCGCAATGGACATAGTTTTCTCCTTTATTGACCGAGCGTAAGGGTTTTCAGCATCATGCTTTTCACCGTGTTGAGCACTTCAACATTGGCCTGATAGCTGCGTGACGCCGACATGGTGTTAACCATCTCTCCGACGACATCAACGTTTGGCATTTTCACGTAGCCCTTTGCATCCGCCAGCGGATTACCCGGTTCATAAACCAGTTTGTCCGGGGCCTGACTTTCTATAACATCGGCAACCTTTACGCCGCCTGTCGCAGCACCTGGTGCAGCGTTAACCTGGAATACCACCTGTTTTGCCCGATATGGCTGTCCATCGGGACCGGTCACGCTATCAGCATTCGCCAGATTACTGGCCGCCACGTTCAGGCGCTGGGACTGGGCAGTTAACGCCGACCCGGCGATATCAAAAATATTCAGCAGTGCCATCCGTTAATTTCCGCTCTGTAAAACGTTCATCATGCCTTTGATTTGCCCGCTCAACGCGCTAAGGCTCATCTGGTATTGCAGGCTGTTATCGGCAAACTGGGTGCGTTCGCGATCCATATCGACGGTATTACCGTCAAGCGAAGGCTGGTCCGGAATACGGTATTGCAGTTCTGCGGTAGGAGGCGTCAGCGCCTGCGCCGGAATGTGTTGCGTTGAGGTCATCGTCAGTGCAACCACACTGGTTGCATCCCGTCCACGTTGCATGACTTTTTTAAGTTCACTGGCAAAATCGATATCGCGCGCCTGATAACCAGGGGTATCGGCATTGGCGATGTTTGCTGCCAGCACTTCCTGACGCTGGGCGCGCAGATTGAGCGCCTCTTGTTGAAAACGTAAGGCGGCGTCGAGCTTATCGAGCATATCTCCTCCGCAGGTATCAAAATTCTGCCATCAGCTTAAATGCCTTTACGCGCGCGTTATCGGCGGAATAAACGCAAAATGGGTCGCTATTTATGCCGTTGATGGTCATTGCGGACAGGTACAATTCACGTTGTAGAAATGGCAGGAGGCGAAAATGCTGGCAATAAAACGTAGCGTGGCGATCATCGCGATACTGTTCAGTCCGTTAAGTGCGGCGAGCAATCTCGCATCGCAATTGCACACCTTTTTTAGCGCCCAGCTCGCGGGGGTAAGTGATGAGGTTCGTGTTTCTATTCGTACAGCGCCCAATCTACTACCGCCGTGCGAGCAGCCATTGCTTTCGATGAGCAATAATTCCCGCCTGTGGGGCAATGTGAATGTGTTGGCACGCTGCGGTAACGACAAACGATATTTACAGGTTAATGTGCAGGCCACAGGAAATTATGTGGTTGCCGCAATGCCCATTGTGCGGGGAGGAAAGCTGGAAGCTGGCAATGTCAAACTGAAACGCGGACGGCTGGACACCTTGCCACCGCGTACGGTGCTGGATATCAATCAACTTGTTGATGCCGTTAGCCTGCGCGATCTATCACCCGATCAACCTATCCAGTTAACCCAGTTTCGCCAGGCATGGCGGGTAAAAGCGGGACAACGCGTCAACGTGATCGCCAGTGGTGATGGGTTTAGCGCCAACGCAGAAGGTCAGGCGCTGAACAATGCTGCCGTCGCACAGAATGCGCGGGTGCGCATGGTATCGGGACAGGTGGTCAGCGGCGTTGTTGATGCAGATGGGAATATTCTTATAAACCTGTAAGCTGTTAAAGATTACCCGTCCCTTGCCGATAAATAAGCAACACATGATAAAAGCGCCCTCAATGAGGAATAAACAATGAGTATTGATCGCACTTCGCCTCTGAAGCCCGTAAGCACCGTTCAACCGCGCGAAACCACTGACGCGCCGGTAACGAACACCCGGGCGGCAAAAACAACCGCCTCCACCAGCACCAGTGTGACGTTAAGCGACGCGCAAGCAAAACTGATGCAACCCGGCAGCAGTGATATCAATCTTGAACGTGTCGAAGCGTTAAAACTGGCGATTCGTAACGGTGAACTAAAAATGGACACCGGCAAAATTGCCGATGCGCTGATCAACGAAGCGCAGCAAGACTTGCAGAGTAACTGATCGTATGACGCGTCTTGCAGAGATCCTCGACCAGATGTCCGCTGTGCTTAACGATCTCAAAACGGTAATGGATCAAGAGCAGCAACATCTCTCTATGGGGCAGATCAACGGCAGTCAGTTGCAATGGATTACAGAACAAAAAAGCTCTCTGCTGGCGACGCTGGATTACCTCGAACAGTTACGCAGGAAAGAACCCAATTCAGCAAATAGCGTTGATATTAGTCAACGCTGGCAGGCAATTACTGTGAAAACGCAGCAACTACGCCAAATGAATCAACATAACGGCTGGTTACTGGAAGGACAGATTGAGCGCAACCAACAAGCACTGGAAATGTTGAAACCGCATCAGGAACCGACGCTATATGGGGCAAACGGTCAGACCTCAACAACCCATCGCGGCAGTAAAAAGATTTCGATCTGAAGATTATCTCCGGCCTGCACTGCAGGCCGGAATGCATTGTTACACCGTCCGGCGGGCAAACTCTTTAACTTTGAAGCCCAGTACCGCCAGTGCAGCAAAGTACGCGGCAATCCCCGCCAGCACGACCGCCATTAAACGCAGTAAGCGCCAGGGCATGGTACCCAATGACCACTCCGGCATGATATGTAACATACCTAAAAGCACGCCCGACATCACCAGTACCGCCACTACCAGACGCAACAGAAACGCCATCCAGCCAGGTTGCGGGGTAAAGATTTTCTGCTTACGCAACTGCCAGTAAAGCAGCGAAGCATTCAGACACGCCGCCAGACCAATAGAAAGTGACAGCCCGGCATGTTTCAACGGACCGATAAACGCCAGGTTCATCAATTGCGTTAAAATCAGCGTAACGATGGCAATTTTCACTGGCGTTTTAATGTCCTGGCGGGAATAAAAGCCAGGAGCCAACACTTTCACTACAATCAGGCCAATCAAACCCACCGAGTAGGCAATTAACGCCCGCTGGGTCATCAGCGCATCAAAGGCGGTAAATTTACCGTACTGGAACAGCGAAACGGTTAACGGACCTGAAAGAATGCCCAACGCAACCGCACTCGGCAGCGCCAACAGGAAACAAAGACGCAGCCCCCAGTCCATCAAACGGTTGTATTCATCATGATTGCCACTGGCAAAACTTTTCGACAGCGACGGCAGCAAAATGGTGCCAAGCGCCACGCCCAGTACACCGGACGGAAACTCCATTAAGCGGTCGGCGTAATACATCCAAGACACCGAACCGGAAGCAAGAAACGAGGCAAAAATGGTGTTGATGATTAAGGAGATCTGACTCACAGAGACGCCAAGGATCGCCGGTCCCATCTGTTTCACCACGCGCATTGCTCCGGCATCGTGGAAGTTAATGCGCGGCAGGACCAGCATGCCGATCTTCTTCAGATGCGGTAGCTGATACACCAGCTGCAGGATGCCGCCCACCGTAACAGCCCACGCCAGCGCCAGCACCGGTGGATTAAAGTACGGTGCGGCAAACAGCGCAAAGCCAATCATGCTGATATTGAGCAATGTCGGGGCAAACGCCGGAATCGAGAAGCGGTTCCACGTATTCAGAATCGCTCCCACCAGCGACGCCAGGGAGATCAGCAAGATATAGGGAAAGGTAATCTTTAGTAGCTGGCTGGTCAGGGCAAATTTGTCAGCTGTGTCAGCGAAGCCTGGCGCGGTCACCATGATCACCCACGGTGCGGCGAGCATGCCAGCGACCGTCACAACCGCCAGCGCAAGTGTCAGCAGGCCAGAAACATAAGAGACAAAGACCCGCGTGGCGTCTTCACCCTGCTTACTTTTATATTCCGCCAGAATCGGTACAAATGCCTGGGAAAATGCCCCTTCGGCAAAGATACGGCGTAACAAGTTAGGAAGTTTAAAAGCGACGAAAAAGGCGTCGGTTGCCATCCCTGCGCCAAAGATTCTGGCGACAATTGCGTCACGTGCGAAGCCAAGCACACGCGAAAACATGGTCATCGAGCTGACGGCGGCCAGCGATTTTAATAAATTCATCGGTGTTCTAATCCAGACCCACGGGCAAAACGCCTGCAAGGCAGGCGCTGAAAGAGGCGAATAGTCTACCTGGATTATGGTGAATTGCTACCGCCAGATGTTACAGGGTTTATTCACTCATCGCATCGCGCCAGATCTTGTCAACGATACGTTGCGCCAGCACTGCCTGTTCGCCGGCGGTTTGCGGAACTGTCTGATTTTGCACACATTCAATGAAGTGCCGCGCACAGCCGACAAATCCACGTTGCTCAAGCGTACTCTGCCAACCAGGAATCGGTTTATGCACTACGCCCTGCCCGCGCTCCTCACGCCATTCGCGCATATCCGTAATGTCGATGAGCGCACCGTCAGTCACGGCCTGCACGGTTTCACGCTGGCTTCCGGCACGGCGATGCATACAGGTGGTGATCTGCAAAGGACCGGCCGAAAAATGGTGCTCGGCAAACAGCATTTCGCCAGCGTCATTAGTCAGTAGCGTACCGCCATCCAGAGAGGCTTTACCGCCCGACAACCACAGCGCGGTATCCACCACATGCAGATAATCATCCAGCAACGTGAAATAAAGATCGTGTGGCCCGACGCTATTGCTACGATGTTTATCCATTCTTAGCGAGGCTGCGGTGGCGAGTTGCGTTTTTAACTCACCGTAGAGTGGTGCGAAACGACGGTTAAAACCGACCATCAACGTCAGTTTTTTCCGTGCCGCAAGTTCCACCAGCCGTTCAGCATCGCGCAGATTTTCTGCCAGCGGTTTATCGACACAGACATGTACCCCCGCATTGAGTAACGTACTGACCACGTCAAAGTGGCTGGCGGTGCTGGAATGCACAAAAACCGCATCGCAACTGGCGGCAAGGCTGGATAACGAATCGGCATAAGGAATGCGCCAGCTGTCACAAATTGGCAAGGCTTTCGCGCGCGTAGGCGACCACGCACCTTGTAACGTCCAGTCAGACGCTGCCGCCAGCACCGGTAACCACGCCTTTTGCGCGATGCCGCCTAACCCCACTACGCCGATACGTAATTTTTTCACTTTAATCTCCCAGATGGGCCAGCAACGAATCAAGACGCTGTTTCAGTTCTGCCACTTCGATTTCCAGGGCTTCAACGCGTGCCTGTAAATCACCGTCAACCGCGTTCGACATATCCATCACCGCCGGCTGATCTTCAACCTCACCACTGAAAAGATGCATGTAGCGGCTTTCACGTTTACCCGGTTCGCGGGCCAGACGCACCACAAAAGGACCATCTTCGCGATTTGCCAGTTGTTCCAGCGTCGACTCCACTTCCGCCATATCGCTGAATTCATACATTCGCGCGGCGCGGCTGCGCAGTTCACCCGGCGTCTGGGCACCACGCAATAACAACGTGGTGATTAACGCCACTTCTGCGGCGCTCAGTTTCAGATCGCCAAATTCTGAATTACAAAAACGTTGCTCATATTTGGTGACCCGATTACCAAAACCGCTCACTGTGCGTAGATAATGACGTTTGACCAGATTATCCAGCTGTTCCTGCACTTCGGATTCACTCAGATTCATGACCGGTTCACGGTTCGTTTTCTGATTACAGGCCGTGACTACACCATTGACTGAGAGCGGGTATTGCTCCGGCGTGGTCACCTGCTTTTCCAGCAAGCAACCAATCACGCGAGCTTCAAGGGCAGTAAGTTGATATTTCATGAGATTCTCCTTAGCGGCCGGGCGTCCAGTCTGGGGTAGTTAATGCCGTCAGTACGTGATCGCGCCATTGTCCATCAATCAACAGATAGTCTTTCGCATAGCCTTCTTTTTCAAAACCCAGTCGCGCCAGTAAATCACCGCTGCGTTTATTGTGCGGCATATAATTAGCCATAATGCGATGAATATGTTGGGTGCGCTGCATATAACGAATGGCTGCGCTCAGGGCTTCAAACATGAGTCCTTTGCCCTGCCATTTTTGCCCAATCGAATAACCGAGATAGCAGGCATGAAAAGAGCCACGAACAACATTGGAAAAATTGGCAACGCCAATAATCTCTTTTTCGTCCGGGTCGAATAAGCCAAAGTAGAAAGCTGAACCTTGTTTATGAAATTCGTTAATCATCCCTAGCCTGGCCTGCCAGCCTGATGGATAACAGTGGCTTTCGTCGCGCACTGGCTCCCAGGGCTTGAGGAAATGGCGATTCTCTGCGTAATAATCCGCCAGACGCCAGGCATCACGATCATGCACCAGACGCACGACCAGTCGGTCTGTGGTTAAGCGCACTTTTGGCACGTTACTGCGATAGCCAAACATTCTATACCTACTCCTTCCCGTAACGTCTTTAATACGCTGTAAGTATTACTATACCTGCGCAACCAGACCCTGTGAAAAGTCCAGAATGCCATTTTCTGCATTATTCACATATTTGATAAAAACTCTCTATCAAAGCGACGTTTTGATAAAAAAATATTGTCCCCGAAATGATGGGAAAAGTCTTAGCGGCAATGCAGAATAGAAAGTGCTCATCTTTTATTTCCCGGGAGGGGAAATGTCCCGCGTGTCGCAGGCCAGGAACCTGGGTAAATATTTCCTGCTCATCGATAATATGCTGGTCGTGCTGGGGTTCTTTGTTGTCTTCCCGCTGATCTCTATCCGCTTCGTTGATCAAATGGGCTGGGCCGCCGTCATGGTCGGTATTGCCCTCGGTCTACGCCAGTTTATTCAGCAAGGTCTGGGTATTTTCGGCGGCGCAATTGCCGACCGCTTTGGTGCCAAACCGATGATTGTTACCGGTATGCTGATGCGTGCCGCCGGATTCGCCACAATGGGTATCGCCCACGAACCGTGGCTACTGTGGTTTTCATGCCTGCTCTCGGGACTCGGCGGCACGTTGTTTGATCCGCCGCGTTCGGCGCTGGTGGTGAAACTAATCCGTCCACAACAGCGTGGTCGTTTTTTCTCGCTGTTGATGATGCAGGACAGTGCCGGTGCGGTCATTGGCGCATTGTTGGGGAGCTGGCTGTTGCAATACGACTTTCGCCTGGTCTGCGCCACAGGGGCAGTTTTGTTTGTGCTGTGTGCAGCGTTCAATGCGTGGTTGTTACCGGCATGGAAACTCTCCACTGTACGCACGCCCGTTCGCGAAGGCATGACCCGCGTGATGCGTGACAAGCGTTTTGTCACCTATGTCCTGACGCTGGCGGGTTACTACATGCTGGCTGTACAAGTGATGCTGATGCTGCCAATTATGGTCAACGACGTGGCGGGCGCGCCCTCTGCCGTTAAATGGATGTATGCCATTGAAGCGTGTCTGTCGTTAACGTTGCTCTATCCTATCGCCCGCTGGAGTGAAAAGCATTTTCGTCTGGAACATCGGTTGATGGCTGGGCTGTTGATAATGTCATTAAGCATGATGCCAGTGGGCATGGTCAGCGGCCTGCAACAACTTTTCACCCTGATTTGTCTGTTTTATATCGGGTCGATCATTGCCGAGCCTGCGCGTGAAACCTTAAGTGCTTCGCTGGCAGACGCAAGAGCTCGCGGCAGCTATATGGGGTTTAGCCGTCTGGGTCTGGCGATTGGCGGCGCTATTGGTTATATCGGTGGCGGCTGGCTGTTTGACCTGGGCAAATCGGCGCACCAGCCAGAGCTTCCGTGGATGATGCTGGGCATTATTGGCATCTTCACTTTCCTTGCGCTGGGTTGGCAGTTTAGCCAGAAACGCGCCGCGCGTCGTTTGCTGGAACGCGACGCCTGATTTGATACTCCCCCCTGACTCCTCCATACTGAAAGTGAACTGACAGCCAAATGGAGGAGTCACGTGAAGCTATACATTTACGATCACTGCCCTTACTGCCTCAAAGCCCGCATGATTTTCGGCCTGAAAAATATCCCCGTCGAATTACATGTTCTGCTCAACGACGACGCAGAAACACCCACCCGGATGGTCGGTCAAAAACAGGTTCCCATTCTGCAAAAAGATGACAGCCGCTATATGCCAGAAAGCATGGACATCGTTCACTATGTCGATAAACTCGACGGCAAACCGTTACTGACCGGCAAACGTTCCCCTGCCATTGAAGAGTGGCTGCGCAAGGTCAATGGCTACGCCAACAAACTGCTGTTGCCGCGTTTTGCCAAATCGGCATTTGATGAGTTTTCTACTCCTGCCGCGCGCAAATATTTCGTCGACAAGAAAGAGGCCAGCGCGGGTAATTTTGCCGACCTGCTGGCCCACTCTGACGGTCTGATTAAGAATATCAGCGATGATTTACGTGCGCTGGACAAACTGATCGTCAAACCGAACGCCGTGAATGGCGAACTTTCGGAAGATGATATTCAGCTATTTCCGCTCCTGCGTAATCTGACGCTGGTAGCCGGAATCAACTGGCCAAGCCGCGTTGCTGATTACCGCGATAATATGGCGAAACAGACACAAATCAATTTGTTATCATCAATGGCGATTTAATCCTGACCCGCCGCGGCAGCCTGTATTCGCGGGTTGCCGCCGTTTTCAGTTTTTTCTGCTGGCGCGTTTATCGCTGGTGACACATGCTGCGTTGTGTCAGGATATTGACGCAGATTTCATGTCGAGGACTACCATGAACAAGTTTTTATTTGCCGCTGCATTGATCGTCAGTGGCCTGCTCGTTGGCTGTAATCAACTCACCCAATACACCATCACCGAACAAGAAATTAACCAGTCGCTTGCGAAACATAATAATTTCTCAAAAGATATCGGTTTACCCGGCGTGGCTGACGCCCATATTGTTCTGACAAACCTGACCAGCCAAATTGGTCGCGAAGAGCCGAATAAGGTTACCTTAACCGGAGACGCCAATCTGGACATGAACTCCCTGTTCGGTAGCCAGAAAGCGACCATGAAACTGAAGCTGAAAGCGCTGCCCGTGTTTGATAAAGAAAAAGGTGCGATCTTCCTGAAAGAGATGGAAGTGGTCGATGCGACGGTACAACCGGAAAAAATGCAAACGGTGATGCAAACGTTGCTCCCCTATTTGAACCAGGCATTACGCAATTACTTTAACCAGCAACCAGCTTACGTCCTGCACGAAGATGGCAGCCAGGGCGAAGCAATGGCGAAGAAACTGGCGAAAGGCATTGAAGTGAAGCCAGGCGAAATTGTCATTCCGTTTACGGATTAATCACGAGGGCGCATTCGCGCCCTTTATTTTTCGTGCAAAGGAAAACGTTTCCGCTTATCCTTTGTGTCCGGCAAAAACATCCCTTCAGCCGGAGCATAGAGATTAATGACTGCACCATCCCAGGTATTAAAGATCCGCCGCCCAGACGACTGGCACCTTCACCTCCGCGATGGCGACATGTTAAAAACTGTCGTGCCGTATACCAGCGAAATTTATGGACGGGCTATCGTAATGCCCAATCTGGCTCCGCCCGTGACCACCGTTGAGGCTGCCGTGGCTTATCGCCAGCGTATTCTTGACGCCGTACCTGCCGGGCACGATTTCAGCCCGCTGATGACCTGTTATTTGACAGATTCACTAGACCCTAATGAGCTTGAGCGTGGATTTAACGAAGGCGTGTTCACCGCTGCCAAACTTTACCCGGCAAACGCAACCACTAACTCCAGTCACGGCGTGACGTCAGTTGACGCAATCATGCCGGTACTTGAGCGCATGGAAAAAATCGGTATGCCGTTACTGGTGCATGGTGAAGTGACACATGCAGATATCGACATTTTTGATCGTGAAGCGCGCTTTATTGAAAGCGTGATGGAACCGCTGCGCCAGCGCCTGACTGCGCTGAAAGTCGTTTTTGAGCACATCACCACCAAAGACGCTGCCGACTATGTCCGTAACGGAAATGAACGGCTGGCTGCCACCATCACTCCGCAGCATCTGATGTTTAACCGCAACCATATGCTGGTTGGTGGCGTGCGTCCACACCTGTATTGTCTCCCCATCCTCAAACGCAATATTCACCAACAGGCACTGCGTGAACTGGTCGCCAGCGGTTTTAATCGCGTATTCCTCGGTACGGATTCTGCGCCGCATGCACGTCATCGCAAAGAGAGCAGCTGCGGCTGCGCGGGCTGCTTCAACGCCCCAACCGCGCTGGGCAGTTACGCTACCGTCTTTGAAGAGATGAATGCTCTGCAGCACTTTGAAGCATTCTGTTCTGTAAACGGCCCACAGTTCTATGGCTTGCCGGTCAACGACACATTCATCGAACTGGTCCGCGAAGAGCAACAGGTTGCTGAAAGCATCGCATTGACTGATGACACACTGGTGCCATTCCTCGCCGGGGAAACGGTACGCTGGTCCGTTAAACAATAAAAATCCTAGCTTCCTGTTGTCATTAGGTTATTTTACCTGTATAAATAACCAGTATATTCAACAGGGGGCTATTATGCGAATTGAAGTCACCATAGCGAAAACTTCTCCATTGCCAGCTGGGGCTATTGACGCCCTGGCTGGCGAACTTTCCCGCCGTATTCAGTATGCGTTTCCTGATAATGAAGGCCACGTATCGGTACGTTATGCCGCAGCGAATAATTTATCGGTTATTGGCGCAACAAAAGAAGATAAACAGCGCATTAGCGAAATTCTCCAGGAAACGTGGGAAAGCGCCGATGACTGGTTTGTCAGCGAATAATATGCAGTGATTTTTGTTTTTGCCGGGTCGCCCCGGCTTTTTTATTTTACTTACAAATTTTGAGTACAAAATTTCTACACTCCCTCAAAATAATTGCACAATATGCTAAAAAAATATGAATGACATGCTGTTTTATTGTTCATATAAATCTTAAAAGCAAAAATTTATCTGTTCCCCCCTTTAAAAATTCGGTGAATACCCTTACTTATTGGTATACTGAAGTTGCTTCAGATAAAAACGCATTGAACCTCGAATAACGTTGTCTAGTAACACGAATTAGGGGGCCATGATGGAAAAAAATAATGAAGTCATTCAGACTCATCCGCTCGTAGGGTGGGACATCAGCACCGTTGATAGCTATGATGCGCTGATGTTGCGTTTGCACTACCAGACCCCAAATAAGTCCGAGCAGGAAGGGACTGAAGTTGGTCAGACGCTCTGGTTAACCACTGATGTTGCCAGACAATTTATTTCGATATTAGAAGCAGGAATCGCCAAAATTGAATCCGGTGATTTCCCGGTAAACGAGTATCAGCGTCATTAACATGACATGACCATCCACCCAAAAGGCACCTCACCGGTGCCTTTACCATTTCTGGGTTGTATATCTGCATTCAGTTAATTACTCTGCTTAAACCATGAGAGCAGAGAGAAAAAAATGAAATACGATCTCATCATTATTGGCAGCGGTTCCGTAGGCGCTGCCGCCGGGTATTATGCAACCCGTGCCGGTTTAAACGTGCTAATGACCGACGCCCATATGCCACCGCATCAACACGGCAGCCACCACGGCGATACGCGATTAATTCGCCATGCTTATGGTGAAGGCGAAAAGTATGTCCCGCTGGTTCTCCGCGCGCAAACGCTGTGGGATGAACTCTCCCGCCACAACGAAGAAGATCCCATTTTTGTACGCTCTGGCGTCATTAACCTTGGCCCGGCTGATTCCACATTTCTCGCCAACGTCGCCCACAGTGCCGAACAATGGCAACTCAACGTTGAAAAGCTCGATGCGCAAGGGATTATGGCCCGCTGGCCAGAAATACGCGTCCCGGACAACTATATCGGCTTATTTGAGACTGATTCCGGTTTTTTGCGCAGCGAACTGGCGATTAAAACCTGGATCCAACTGGCGAAGGAAGCGGGCTGTGCGCAGCTGTTCAACTGCCCGGTCACCGCAATTCGTCATGACGATGATGGCGTAACTATTGAAACGGCTGACGGTGATTATCAGGCGAAAAAAGCGATTGTCTGCGCGGGAACATGGGTAAAAGACCTGCTCCCGGAGCTGCCTGTCCAGCCCGTACGCAAAGTATTTGCCTGGTATCAGGCCGATGGTCGCTATAGCGTGAAGAATAAATTCCCGGCGTTTACCGGTGAACTGCCCAATGGCGATCAATATTATGGTTTTCCGGCAGAAAACGACGCGTTGAAGATTGGCAAACATAACGGAGGCCAGGTTATCCATTCAGCGGATGAACGTGTTCCGTTTGCGGAAGTGGCCAGTGATGGGTCAGAAGCCTTCCCGTTCTTGCGCAATGTATTGCCGGGTATCGGTTGCTGCCTGTACGGCGCTGCCTGCACCTATGATAATTCGCCTGACGAAGATTTTATTATCGATACTCTACCCGGCCACGATAATACACTGCTCATTACCGGCCTGAGCGGGCACGGTTTTAAATTTGCGTCAGTTTTAGGGGAAATAGCTGCCGATTTTGCGCAAGACAAAAAAAGCGATTTTGATTTGACGCCATTCAGGCTTTCCCGCTTCCAATAATCATCATTACGGCCTCCAGAATGAGGCCGTTTTTACAGGAGTATTTAATGCGTCGGCTGTTGCACTATCTCATCAATAATATTCGCGAGCATCTGATGCTTTATCTTTTTCTCTGGGGATTGTTGGCAATTATGGATCTGATCTATGTGTTTTATTTTTAGTTTTCCGCACTGACATAAACTGACAAATATTTAATCTCCCTTTCATTTAGCGTGAAAAATTGAATGAGATTATTCCTGCTTCTACAGCACTCACCAGACATCTCTGATGCTGAACCCACTAAACTTATGAAGATTCTTTCATTATTAATTCAAAATTATTGAAATAAAAATAAATATCATTCAATTTGTTATTTTTGTGTTGCAATTCATTCTCCGACACGCCATTTTCTTTCTCTCGCAAATTCGTTTTGGATGCACTTATGTCATTCACAAATACCCCTGAACGCTATGGTGTTATATCTGCGGCCTTCCATTGGCTAAGCGCAATTATTGTCTACGGCATGTTTGCTTTAGGTCTGTGGATGGTCACGCTCAGTTATTACGATGGCTGGTATCACAAAGCACCCGAACTGCATAAAAGCATCGGTATTTTGTTAATGATGGGGCTGGTTATTCGCGTTCTGTGGCGCGTCATATCTCCACCGCCGGGTCCGCTGCAGAGTTATTCACCCATGACTCGTCTTGGCGCAAAGGCTGGACATCTCGCATTGTACTTATTGCTGTTCGCCATCGGCATCAGCGGCTATCTGATCTCAACTGCCGATGGTAAACCGATCAGCGTTTTTGGCTGGTTTGACGTCCCCGCGACCCTCGCCGACGCTGGCGCACAGGCTGACTTTGCCGGTGCCCTGCATTTTTGGCTCGCGTGGAGCGTCGTAGTACTGTCCGTTATGCACGGATTTATGGCCCTGAAGCATCATTTCATCGATAAAGACGACACTCTGAAGCGCATGCTGGGAAAGTCGTCATCTGACTATGGAGTATAAAAAATGAAAAAAAGCCTGCTTGGTTTAACCTTCGCTTCCCTGATGTTCTCTGCCGGTTCAGCGGTTGCCGCCGATTACAAAATTGACAAAGAAGGTCAGCACGCCTTTGTTAACTTCCGCATCCAGCATCTTGGCTATAGCTGGTTATATGGCACCTTTAAAGATTTCGACGGTACTTTTACCTTTGATGAAAAAAATCCGGCTGCCGATAAAGTGAATGTGACAATTAACACCACCAGCGTCGATACTAATCACGCCGAACGCGATAAACATCTTCGCAGTGCAGATTTCCTCAATACCGCAAAATATCCACAGGCAACATTCACCTCCACCAGCGTGAAGAAAGACGGTGACGACCTGGATATTACCGGCGATCTGACGCTGAATGGCGTAACCAAACCCGTCACGCTGGAAGCGAAATTAATTGGTCAGGGCGACGACCCGTGGGGCGGTAAACGTGCAGGCTTTGAGGCCGAAGGCAAAATTAAGCTCAAAGACTTCAATATCAAGACAGATTTAGGTCCAGCTTCTCAGGAAGTGGATCTGATTATTTCAGTGGAAGGCGTACAGCAGAAGTAAGAGTGAAATGTTGCCGGATGGCACGCATCCGGCAATGATATTTATTCCGTTGGATCAGGAATGCCCAGTGTTGTATTCAAACGCCCACGAGACTTATTAAAGATCTTATTGCCATTTTCACGTCCTGCCCGACGGCGTCGCTGTTCTTCAGGCGGTAACGCGCTTTCTTCGCAGCAAATCTCACTACAACAACCTTTGTATTTTTCCGCACATACTGGACACTGAATAAAAAGCAGGTGGCAGCCATCATTTTTACAGTTGGTATGGCTGTCGCACGGCGCACCGCACTGGTGGCAATGCGCGATAATCTCATCAGATATACGTTCGCCCATCCGCTCGTCAAAAACAAAATTTTTGCCAATAAAACGTACCGGTAAACCCTGCTCGCGCGCCTTGCGGGCGTATTCAATAATTCCGCCCTCGATATGCCAGACTTTATTGAATCCGTTATGTTTCATCCAGGCACTGGCCTTTTCACAACGAATGCCGCCGGTGCAGTACATAACGATTTTTTTATCTTTATGTGCCTGCATCATCTCGACTGCTTTTGGCAGCTGCTCACGGAAGGTATCTGCCGGAATTTCCAGCGCGTTTTCAAAGTGCCCCACTTCATACTCATAGTGGTTACGCATGTCGATAAACAATGCATCGGGATCGTCAAGCATAGCGTTCACTTCCGCCGCTTGCAGATACTCACCCACATTGCTGGCATCAAAGTGAGGATCGTCAATACCGTCGGCAACGATACGATCGCGGACCTTCATGCGCAGTACCCAGAAGGATTTCCCGTCATCATCCAACGCGATATTCAGGCGTAAGCCCTCTAAAGCCGGGTCGAAGGCATAAAGCTGCGCGCGAAATGTTTCAACATTGCTCGCAGGTACGCTGATTTGCGCGTTAATGCCCTCATGCGCCAGATACACTCGCCCAAAAACATCCAGCGCGGTAAACAGCTGATATAAAGCGTCACGGGTCGCCTTAGGATCGGCGATGTGGAAATACTTGTAAAACGAAATGGTGGTTCGCGGTTCGCTCTCAGCCAACATTTTGGCTTTTAACGCGTCGTTGGAAATGCGGTTGTGTAACACTGGCATGGTGTACGGTTCCTGCGAGATGGGAAAGTAAAAATCCGCGGCATGATATAGCAATTATCGATAATTAACATCCACACATTTTACGCTACATTTGCGCATTAAAAATTATTTGTTATTTACAAGCGCGGCAATTTCGCCCAGTCTTCAGCCACAAATTTTGGTTGCGGGCGAAAAAATGCGACAATACATACAATTGCCCGTATAGGTTGAAAAACAGGATTGATATGACGAATCTACCCAAGTTCTCCACCGCACTGCTTCATCCGCGTTATTGGTTAACCTGGTTGGGTATTGGCGTACTTTGGTTAGTCGTGCAATTGCCCTACCCGGTTATCTACCGCCTCGGTTGTGGATTAGGAAAACTGGCGTTACGTTTTATGAAACGACGCGCAAAAATTGTGCATCGCAACCTGGAACTGTGCTTCCCGGAAATGAGCGAACAAGAACGCCGTAAAATGGTGGTGAAGAATTTCGAATCCGTTGGCATGGGACTGATGGAAACTGGCATGGCGTGGTTCTGGCCGGACCGCAGAATCGCCCGCTGGACGGAAGTGATCGGCATGGAACACATTCGTGACGTGCAGGCGCAAAAACGCGGCATCCTGTTAGTTGGCATCCATTTTCTGACACTGGAGCTGGGTGCGCGGCAGTTTGGTATGCAGGAACCGGGGATTGGCGTTTACCGCCCGAACGATAATCCACTGATTGACTGGCTACAAACCTGGGGCCGTTTGCGCTCAAATAAATCGATGCTCGACCGCAAAGATTTAAAAGGCATGATTAAAGCCCTGAAAAAAGGCGAAGTGGTCTGGTACGCACCGGATCATGATTACGGCCCGCGCTCAAGCGTTTTCGTCCCGTTGTTTGCCGTTGAGCAGGCTGCGACCACGACCGGAACCTGGATGCTGGCACGGATGTCCGGCGCATGTCTGGTGCCCTTCGTTCCACGCCGTAAGCCAGATGGCAAAGGGTATCAGTTGATTATGCTGCCGCCAGAGTGTTCTCCGCCGCTGGATGATGCCGAAACCACCGCCGCGTGGATGAACAAAGTGGTCGAAAAATGCATCATGATGGCACCAGAGCAGTATATGTGGTTACACCGTCGCTTTAAAACACGCCCGGAAGGCGTTCCTTCACGCTATTAAATCTCCCATGCCGGATGCTTCAGAAGGGTATCCGGCATTACCACAGCAAATCCCCCTGATTTAGCGATAAAAGCTCTCTGGATTGCGCCCCCTGGAAGTCGGGCGCATAATTAGTGTGCTTATCTTTTCTTCTTATGTTCACCGCGCCTGGCGCACCAACAGCGGATTGCTATGTCACCCTGTGAAAATGACACCCCTATAAACTGGAAACGAAACCTGATCGTCGCCTGGCTAGGCTGTTTTCTTACGGGTGCCGCCTTCAGCCTGGTAATGCCCTTCTTACCCCTCTACGTTGAGCAGCTTGGCGTTACGGGCCACTCCGCCTTGAATATGTGGTCCGGTATTGTCTTCAGCATTACATTTTTATTTTCGGCCATCGCCTCACCGTTTTGGGGTGGACTCGCCGACCGTAAAGGCCGAAAACTCATGCTATTACGCTCTGCCCTCGGCATGGGCATCGTGATGGTGTTGATGGGGCTGGCACAAAATATCTGGCAGTTTTTGATCCTACGGGCGCTTCTTGGGTTACTTGGCGGATTTGTCCCCAACGCTAATGCTCTTATCGCCACACAAGTACCACGTAATAAAAGCGGCTGGGCGCTGGGGACGCTTTCCACAGGCGGCGTTAGCGGTGCGTTGCTCGGCCCAATGGCTGGCGGTTTGCTTGCCGATAGCTACGGCTTACGTCCGGTATTCTTTATTACCGCCAGTGTGCTCATACTCTGCTTTTTCGTCACCCTGTTTTGCATCAGAGAAAAATTCCAGCCGGTCAGCAAAAAAGAGATGCTGCACATGCGGGAAGTGGTGACATCACTTAAAAAACCGAAACTGGTACTCAGCCTGTTTGTCACTACGTTAATCATCCAGGTGGCGACGGGCTCAATTGCCCCCATTCTGACGCTGTATGTCCGCGAACTGGCGGGTAACGTCAGTAACGTCGCCTTTATCAGTGGCATGATCGCCTCGGTGCCAGGCGTGGCGGCTCTGCTGAGTGCACCACGACTCGGCAAACTTGGCGATCGAATCGGACCCGAAAAGATCCTGATTACGGCGCTGATCTTTTCTGTACTGCTATTGATCCCAATGTCTTACGTTCAGACGCCATTACAACTTGGGATTTTACGTTTTTTGCTCGGTGCCGCCGATGGTGCACTACTCCCCGCCGTACAGACACTGTTGGTTTACAACTCGAGCAACCAAATCGCCGGGCGTATCTTCAGCTATAACCAGTCGTTTCGTGATATTGGAAACGTTACCGGACCATTGATGGGAGCCGCGATTTCAGCGAACTACGGTTTCAGAGCGGTATTTCTCGTCACCGCTGGCGTAGTGTTATTCAACGCAGTCTATTCATGGAACAGTCTACGTCGTCGTCGAATACCCCAGGTATCGAACTGATTTTTCGCCTTTCATACTTGCAAAAGCGGAGAATCAGCTATCCTTTTCCCTGAAACCTCATCAACTCAAAGGGAGAATCGTGATGACCATGTACGCAACGCTTGAAGAAGCCATTGACGCTGCACGCGAAGAATTTCTTGCAGACAACCCCAGCATCGACGCCGAAAATGCGAATGTGCAACAGTTCAATGCCCAAAAATACGTTTTGCAGGACGGCGACATCATGTGGCAAGTTGAGTTTTTTGCCGACGAAGGGGAAGAAGGTGAATGTTTACCTATGCTTAGCGGTGAAGCCGCGCAAAGTGTTTTTGATGGCGACTATGATGAGATAGAGATCCGCCAGGAGTGGCAGGAAGAGAATACATTACATGAATGGGACGAGGGGGAATTTCAGCTTGAGCCACCGCTGGATACCGAGGAAGGACGCGCAGCAGCTGATGAGTGGGATGAACGTTAATCACTCATACGGGCCATGATGAATGTCGATCGGCAGCAGTAAAGTATCAAAAACCAGGGAGAATGGCAGATCAAGGATCGTGACATAACGCCAAGCGGAGTCACGCACATCCCATTGCACACCGGGATAAGATTGGTTGCCATGCCCCTGCCCCGGTATAGTGCGACTAATAATGCTGCCACAGCCACTCAGCAAGGTCACCATGATGCTCACCACAATTAAACGCATTTGATACCTCTTCCGTAAAAAAATACCGGCATAACGCCGGTATTTTTATTGGCTCGTTGTTTTTGCCAGATGTGGCGTGAACGCCTTATCCGACCTACAAAATCTTGCAAAATCAACACATTGCAGGAGCGATGTAGGCCCGATAAGCGTAGTGCATCAGGCAACTACGTTTTTATTGCGAAGCCGCATCCGGTTTACGCAATGCCAGTGGATTGAGCTTTATCCCTTCGTAATAACTCACCCATGAAGAATATCTCTCAGGGGAATTCCAGACGCGGAAATGCAGACGGGCCATCGTCACCGGATCGCTTAGCAGCACCAGGCGACGATCGCGATTCAGCTTCTCTGGCGTCTCGTTCAGCGCCTGTTCAACGTGGCGGTCACGGGCGATTTCCAGCACCTTACTGGCCCGGTGACGCGCGGTCGCCATTGCGGTTGCGAGAGCGTTAAATGACGGGTTAAACACTGCGTGCATAAAGCCATCGTCAAGGGAGCGTTGGCGATTCATCTCAAGGAACCGATCGGTATCAACCAGCACCTGCGGCGGTGAATACTCTTCCGGGATCAGGAACAGTTTCCAGCGTTTGGTGCGCAGACCAACGGTGGCACGGCTGGAAATCACCGAAACAAACGGTGACAGGATCAACGAGAAGACAATCGGAGCCAGCCAGAACAGGAAACGCAGATCCAGCCACGCCATCCCAACAGCCCACACTAACCCTAACAGCAGCTGTGAGCCGTGGCGTTTGAACGCTTCCCCCCAGGAAGTGGAGTCATCATCACGCTGCGGTGAATTCCACACCACTTCCCAGCCAAGGAACGCGCTGACGACGAAGACCGTATGGAACAGCATGCGTACCGGAGCCAGCAGCACGGAAAACAGCACTTCCAGCAGCAACGATAATGTAACGCGCCAGAAGCCGCCATATTCTTTCGTTCCTTTGCACCAAATAAGCAAAATGCTCAATAGCTTTGGCAGGAACAACAGCACCATGGTCGAAGCAAAAAGTGCAATCGCCAGCTCAGGACGCCACTGCGGCCACACCGGGAACAACTGCCGTGGTTGCAGGAAGTATTGCGGTTCGGTCAACGCATGCACTACCTGCAATGCAGTAGAGAGCGCGAGGAACATAAACCACAGCGGAGCGGAGAGATAAGACATCACGCCCGTCAGAAATACCGCACGGTGAACCGGGTGCATACCCTTCACCAGGAACAGACGGAAGTTCATCAGGTTACCGTGGCACCAGCGGCGGTCACGTTTTAGCTCATCAAGCAAGTTAGGCGGTAATTCTTCATAAGAACCCGGGAGATCGTAAGCAATCCAGACTCCCCAACCTGCACGGCGCATCAACGCTGCTTCCACGAAGTCATGTGACAGGATTGAACCGGCAAAGGAACCTTCGCCCGGCAGCGGAGCCAGTGCGCAGTGCTCGATAAACGGTTTCACGCGGATAATCGCGTTATGTCCCCAGTAGTGCGACTCGCCAAGTTGCCAGAAGTGCAAACCGGCTGTAAACAGTGGCCCATACACGCGGGTCGCGAACTGCTGACAGCGCGCATATAGCGTATCCATACCGGACGCTTTCGGCGACGACTGAATGATCCCGGCGTTCGGGTTGGCTTCCATCAGGCGCACCAGGCCGCACAAACAATCACCGGTCATTACCGAGTCAGCATCCAGCACCACCATGTAGCTGTACTGGCTGCCCCATCGACGGCAGAAGTCATCGATATTACCGCTTTTACGCTTCACGCGGCGACGGCGGCGGCGATAGAAAATCTGACCTTCGCCACCGACTTCGGCGATAAGCTCCATCCAGGCTTTTTGCTCTGCGACGCAGATATCCGGGTTATAACTGTCACTCAGAATGTAGACATCAAAGTGTTTGGCATTCCCGGTGGCTTTTACTGATTCCCACGTTGCACGCAAGCCAGCAAAAACACGGTTCACGTCTTCGTTACAGATAGGCATGATCAACGCCGTGCGATGCTCCGGGTTTAATGGTTCATCGCCAACTGTTGACGCAGATATACTGTATTTATCGCGACCAATAAGCAGTTGCAGGAACCCCATCAACGCCGTCCAGAATCCGGCGGACACCCAACAGAACAGTACCGCAAAGAGGATCAGGATACCGGTTTGCAGCATATAAGGCAGAAGCTGCATAAAGGAAACCCACACATCCTGACCAACCATATCCATAGGATTAATCAGCGCCCACCCCTGATAAGGAAGAATGGTCTTCATATACCAGGTCGCGACAACAGTTTGCGCGAGCGTAAGGATTAACAAAATGTAACGGCGGATGGTACCGACGGTACGCCACTTTTGCTCGCTTTCCTGCTCTTCTTTGGTCAAACGAGCCAGATAGCGCGGCGTGACATCGCGTCCACGCAGACGATCCCAGAAACGGCCTACCGGGTTGGTACGCCACGGGTCGGGAAACATCGAGGAGCGTTTTGCTTCTGGCATCGCTTTAAGCTGATCGCGCCCTTCGTCGTCTTTAATTAACTGTCCATCAGCAAGTGAATCTGGCCAGGCTTGTTCCAGACGCGCCTTTACCGAGCCTTGCGGGGAGTCATCCTCCCGCGCCCAGGTACGGTGGTCGGCATCCAGCGCCTGATGAACGGCGCGGATATCAGTCTTCGGCAATGCCGCTTTCTCGCTTGCGGCGATGGGCATTGCGTCAATGTACTCAGTTGTCTTATTCATTGGCAGGTAACTGGTAGCTCCAGGTTTCACTCAACGTCTGATCGGCATTCACCAGCGCAGCACGCATTTCAGTGGTTTTCTTGGCATCTTTCACTTTCACACGCATCACCAGACGCCAGCCTTTGGTAACCGGGTTATAGCGCACCGTGCTTTCAACTATCTCACCATTATCACCAATGCTGGTTTGCGCTGTGACCGGGGTATCCTCTGGCAGTTTTTTCATCTCTGCGCCGGTAAAATCGACCACAAAGGCGATAGTACCGTCAGGCTGGCGAATCAGGTTCGACTGCTTCACATCCCCCGTTGAACGACGCGTTTGTTGTACCCATGCGTTATCTGGCGCATGCAGTTTGTCTTCATCACGGCTGAAGGTGATGGTGTATTTAAAGTTCATCTCTTTACCCGGCTCCGGCAGCTGATCCGGCGTCCAGTAAGCGACGATGTTATCGTTGGTTTCATCGTTGGTTGGAATTTCCACCAGCTCAACGCTGCCTTTGCCCCACTCCCCTTTCGGAGTCACCCATGCGCTTGGACGAAGATCGTAACGATCATCGAGATCTTCAAAGCGGGAGAAATCACGACCGCGCTGCAACAGACCAAAGCCTTGCGGGTTTTCCATGGAGAAGCTGCTGACCGCTAAATGTTTCGGGTTATTCAACGGACGCCAGATCCATTCGCCATTACCAGCATGGATAGAGAGACCGTTAGAGTCGTGCAACTCCGGACGATAGTTATTTGCAGGCGACGGTTGGTTCGGCCCAAACAGGAACATACTGGTTAACGGTGCAACCCCCAGTTTGCCGACTTTATCGCGCAGATAGATTTTCGACTGCACATCCACAACCGTGTCACGCCCTGGCATAACTACGAATTTGTAAGCACCTGTCGCGCGCGGCGAGTCAAGCAATGCATAAATGGTTAAACGTTTATCAGTCGGTTTTGGACGCTCGATCCAGAACTCTTTGAAGCGTGGAAATTCTTCACCCGATGGCAAGGCGGTATCAATTGCCAGGCCGCGTGCAGAAAGGCCATAAACCTGACCTGCACCAATCACGCGGAAATAGCTGGCCCCGAGCATGCTGACGATTTCATCGTTTTTATCTTTGCTGTTGATCGGGTAAAGCACTTTAAAACCGGCAAAACCAAGATCTTTTACCGTGTCTTTGTCATGCTGAACATCGCCGAAAGTGAAATAATCCGGGCTGTATTTGATTCGTTTGACTGCGGTGGCAGTCACTTCATTTATTTTGACCGGGGTATCGAAGTACATACCCTGATGGTAGAACTCGAGTTTGAATGGGGTCTTCAGATTGTTCCAGTACGCTTTGTCATGATTAAACTGGATCTGCTGATAGTCCGCGTATTTCATGTCGCGGAAAACGGAGGGCAAGTTGCTTTTAGGCGCCTCATAGCCTTTCCCGGCTAAGGATTGAGCTTGCTTTGCGACATCATCAATACTGAAAGCCCAGCTTGAAGATGTATACAGGGTTAACATTACTGCAGCACTCAACCAACGCATTTTCATCATTTGTAGTTTATGTTTCATAATTAGTAAGCACTTCCCCCTTTGTGTGCTTATATCGATCCGATCTATTTTAATGGATAACCAGCCATTCCGACAACAGAATCCCGGTATCGTTCAGCACGCTGGCTCATGGATTAAGCACCTGATTGCAACCGTTTTCACTTTCCGTGCTTCTCCTAAAGACAGAAGCATCGACTTCGTGTAGGGTTTGCCAGCAAATTTATTTATCAACCGTCTTACAGACGCTTCCATTCTGGTTAGTGGTAGCGATGATGCTATGCATAAAAACCTTGAAGCCTGCGCCTGGCGCGGTCAGGTCGGTGTCGCTATGGCAACAAGCCTAAAGGCATAACCCGACAGGGATAAGACGAAAAATCCGAGATTAGTTAACCATATATGAATCCAGTACCCGCGCAACGTGAATATTTCCTCGACTCCATCCGCGCCTGGCTGATGTTGTTAGGGATCCCTTTTCATATTTCTTTAATCTATTCGAGCCATACATGGCATGTGAATAGCGCCGAACCGTCATTGTGGCTGACCCTTTTTAATGACTTCATCCACTCGTTCCGCATGCAGGTATTTTTCGTTATATCCGGGTACTTTTCCTACATGCTTTTTTTACGCTATCCCTTGAAAAAATGGTGGAAAGTACGTGTCGAACGTGTAGGTATCCCGATGTTAACAGCCATCCCCCTACTGACATTACCGCAATTTATTATGCTGCAATACGTCAAAGGGAAAGCGGAAAGTTGGCCTGGCCTGTCATTGTATGACAAATATAATACGTTGGCCTGGGAATTAATATCACACCTGTGGTTTTTACTGGTGTTAGTAGTCATGACGACGCTGTGCGTATGGATATTTAAACGCATCAGAAATAATTTAGAAAATTCTGATAAAACGAATAAAAAATTCTCGATGGTAAAACTATCGGTGATTTTTTTGTGCCTCGGCATCGGCTATGCGGTAATAAGAAGAACGATTTTTATTGTGTATCCGCCCATTCTGAGTAACGGCATGTTCAATTTTATTGTCATGCAAACGCTATTTTATTTGCCGTTCTTTATCCTCGGCGCACTGGCTTTCATTTTCCCTCATCTTAAAACCTTGTTTACCACGCCGTCTCGTGGCTGTACCCTTGCAGCAGCATTGGCATTTGTCGCTTACTTACTCAACCAGCGCTATGGCAGTGGCGATGCCTGGATGTACGAAACCGAGTCGGTGATCACCATGGTCCTCGGTCTGTGGATGGTGAATGTGGTCTTCTCCTTCGGCCACCGTTTGCTTAACTTCCAGTCAGCGCGGGTGACTTACTTTGTTAATGCATCGCTGTTTATCTATCTGGTTCACCACCCGTTAACTCTGTTTTTCGGCGCGTACATTACACCGCACATCACATCCAACTGGCTTGGTTTTCTCTGTGGCCTGATATTCGTAGTAGGGATTGCGATAATTCTGTATGAAATTCATTTACGCATCCCGTTACTGAAGTTTTTGTTCTCTGGTAAACCGGTTGTTAAGCGTGAGAACGATAAAGCACCAGCCCGTTAAGCCGCGTTTATAATAACCATTCCACGGGCAATATCGATGCCAGTCTGACCATAACCCGCTTCCAGAAACTGGTGGCGGGTTCTTTTTTGAGAACAATTTCTTTCTTTGCATGACGATCAACCCAGTTGATCCGTCCCCACCTGTCCAGACGGAGCTGCCAGGCCGCATCATACTGGCTCTGAATAAAGCGTTTATCAATTAACTGTGCCAGCGTTTCGCTCTCTATCACGAACCCCATTTCAGTATTGAGCAATGTCGAACGCGGATCGAAATTGAAAGAGCCGATAAACACCGTTTTACCATCGATGCTAAAGGTTTTAGCATGCAGGCTGGCACCGGAATTACCGGTTATGCCGCGATCGTGTAACGTACTACTTTGTTCACGCGTCGGCTTGAGTTCATATAATTCCACGCCGTAGCGGAGCAATTTTTTGCGCCAGCGTGCGTATCCGGCATGGACGACAGCAACATCGTTAGCGGCAAGAGAATTGGTTAGGATCGCAATCTTTACCCCTTTTCTCACCATCCGTAAGAGTTGCGCCACACCTGCGCGTGTCGGTACAAAATAGGAAGAGATAATATCGATGCGTTCACTGGGTGAGCCCATGATATCGAACAGGCGCTGCGGTAACAGTGAATGCCGTTTTGCCTTGCCTTCCCCTTTCGCCGGATCATCACTTAATAAACGTGTTTTCGCCCAGATAAGCGGCAACGTTCCATCAACCAGATGATTTATAAACGGGCTGGATTCCATTTTGCGTAAATAACGATGCGTCATGGCATCGTTGTGCCAGGATGCTGGTAACTCGATGCGATCCGCCATTTCACCTTCCGGGACATCCAGCACCTGCTGTAAGGGTGAAACCGATTTGCAATACCAGTAGCGGGCGAAATCATCGGCAACGTCCTCTACAACTGGTCCTATTGCCATGACATCTAAATCCGAAAAAAGTGGCTCTTCCCCTGCCCCAAAATAGGCATCACCAATATTTCGCCCCCCTACCAGCGTCACCACGCCATCGACAGTGAAACTTTTATTGTGCATACGGCGATTGAGACGGGAAAAGTCGGTGATATAACCAAGCGGACGTAGCAAGCGAAACGAGAAAGGATTAAAAAGCCGGACTTCAATGCGGGGATGACTGTCAAGCAAGCGTAAAATGTCGTCAAGTCCGGGCGTATTGTTGTCGTCCAGCAACAAACGGACGCGAACGCCACGCTTTGCTGCGGCTAACAGGGCGGAAAAGAGTAACCGACCCGACATATCGTCCTGCCAGATGTAATACTGAACATCCAGCGTATGCTCTGCCATTTCGGCCAGACGATACCGGGCGGCAAACGCATCCAGACTTTTCTCCAGAGGAAAAAGGCCACACTGACCGGGATGTTGCGAACACAGTGGCAGCACCGCGCTCGCCAGCCGGGGCAAATCATTCATCTCCTTGTTGGGTAAGGAGTCTTTCGTAGAGGTGGGTGTTTTCTTCATCATAACAGACAAAGTATACCTGTTCGGGTAAAGCGTGACGGGTAATAAATTCTGAAACGGTTTTTACTGCGATTTCAGCCGCTGCCGCACGAGGGTAACCATAAACCCCAGTACTGATTGCAGGAAATGCCACTGACGTATAGCTGTTTGCCGCCACCAGTCGCAGACTATTGAGATAGGCATCCTGCAAAAGCTGGTCTTCGTTTTGTTCACCACCACGCCAGACTGGCCCGACGGTGTGCACTACGGCTTTAGCGGAAAGATCGCCTGCAAGCGTAATAACGGCATGCCCCGTAGGGCAATCGCCCTGCTGTTGCCTGACTTTTAAACAGGCATCCAGCAGAGCCGGACCCGCTGCGCGATGAATGGCCCCATCGACGCCGCCGCCTCCCATTAATGACGGATTAGCCGCATTCACAATCACATCAACGGCCAGTTTGGTAATATCACCCTGCACAACATGAATACGCGTTTTCATAACGCCTCCTTACACCTTCTTGTTTCTTAAGTGTACAGCAGGCTTTTTGGTTAAATCGCATTTTTCTGCTCAGCAAGGTGAGTTGTTCAGAAACTTAGTTATATTCGATGTTCATTACAGCCAGCTTTTTCTGTTTATCAAGATACTGCACTTTTACTGAGGCTATTTGCGCGTTTTTGACATTGCCGCTCATTAACGCTTTGCTGGAATAGGTTCTGCCCGGAACAGAGCCATTCTGTGGGCAGTTCATTTCTACGGGTGATGACTGGGTGCTGACGTCACATGCCGGTTCCACAATTTGGCCATAAAAGTGGATCACGCCCCCTTGCGCGCTGCTTCCTGCGATGGCAATAAAAGGAAAAAACATACTGCCGAGCATTAGAGAGTCTAAAAAAGGTCTGAACATTTATTCTATTTCCTCAATGATTAGTCATCCTTGAGGGTTGTGTTATCCATACTTTCAGGTTGGCTGATCCGCAGCAGACCATTCTCTCCAGATTCATCTTATGCTCGATATTTCAACAAATTAAGACTTTTCTGAAGAGGGCGGCCATTGTTGTGATAAATGAAGTGACTGTCCATCAGAAACAGTAACAACTATTTTCACCCGATCGTCCGGGGAAATATTTAAACTCAACTTAGTCAAAGCAATGGGTTGATTAGCAGGCAATGAGAGGGTCTTTTCTTGCTTCGTCTGACTTTGCCCTGAACTGCCTTCGCGCAGGGACAATATTTGTACTCTGCACAGACAAGATTGAGTAAGAGTGACTTCAGGAATAATGGTGTACATATCCCCTTGCTGGGTCGTATTAAAGGTTATCTGACTGGAAAGTGCCGCAAGGAGTAATAACGCATTCATATTCTTCTCCCGAAAAAAAACAGGGCTTGCGCCCTGTTTCTTTAATACAGAGGATGTATTAGTACTGATGAGCGGTCGCGTTGTTACCAAAGCCAACCTGAGTGACGTTAACGCTGGAGTTAGATGCAGTCTGGTCAACAGCAGCACCGTTACCGCCACCGAACTGTTTAACAGTCATAGTAGAATCTTTACCATTCCACTGATCAAGAGTAGCGCTGTTACCGAAGCCACGCTGAGTCAGATCGATTGAGCTGTCATCAGAACCTTGGCCAACATCTGCGCCGTTACCGCCGCCGTGCTGGGTAATGGTCAGATCAGAGTTACGGGCGTCAGCTTGCAGAGCAAGTGCAGAGTTACCGCCACCGTACTGGTAAATGTTCAGCTCTGAATTTGGGCCGCTATTATTACCGCCACCACCGTGGTTACCGCCGCCGCCGTACTGAGGAACAACACCTGCCAGAGCGCTACCGGAGAATACGATTGCTGCAATTGCTGCTACTTTTAAAAGTTTCATGTAAAACCCCCATCGGATTGATTTAAAAGTCGAATAGTAATTAACGTTGTGTCACGCGAATTGCCATTTGCGACTGTCTCTGCACTACAATTGCCGTTTTTTGAGTACCATACTGTGTAATATTTGCTTTATTACCAGAACCTTTCTGGATAATCATCGCAGTATTACCATAAGCACCTTGCGAAATACTGGCATCGTTGGCACTGCCCGCCTGATCAATATATGCAAGGTTATAATCTCCTGTCTGGTCAATCTTTGCCCGATTGCTACTACCTTCTTGCGCAACAACCGCCAAAAGTTTTGAGCCTCCCTGCCGTAACTGAGCACTATTATTAGTCCCAGCTTGACCAATTATGGCTGCCTGATTAAATGAAGACTTACTCAATTCATTTACCGCGAAGTTATATTCTGAATTAGCTAAATCATAACCTGCTGCGGCTGCAATCCCAGGCGCACCCAGTATTGTTAACATCATAAATAACAATTTGTTTTTCATGTTGTCACCCTGGACCTGGTCGTACACTTAAGAAATTAAATCATTTCAACTTGGTTGTTAACGCAACCTGTATTTTGTTAACGCTGCGTTACGATGGAAAGTATGTCTGCGGAAATATTTTTAATAACTCACCCGCGCGTTGTATTTTTCTTTTTTTGTTCATACCAAAGTATTAAAACCCACGTAAATACGCTGTTATCTACGCAAAAAAATATTTTGTTTTCTTTTAAATCTCCGTTTTCCGCAATCAAAAATCACCAGACAGCCATTCTTCTTGCCCGTCGCTGATTGCTGCGATATGTCTTGCGCACAAGCCGTGACAAACCTCGTCTTTTTGCAGTAAAAAATTGTCCACGGAGGTGTGAAGAAAAAACAAGAACGTTTTACATGACGAAAGGACTACACCGAAATATTTTTTATATGCATTATTAGTAAGTTAGCACCATTTGTATGATTTTTTAAAATTGTGCAATAAAAACCAAATGTACAACTTTTCTATCATTTCTAAACTTAATAAAACCTTAAGTTTAACATTTTAATATAACGAGTTACATTTAGTTACATGTTTAACACTTGATTTAAGATTTGTAATGGCTAGATTGAAATCAGATGTAATCCATTAGTTTTATATTTTACCCATTTAGGGCTGATTTATTACTACACACAGCAGTGCAACATCTGTCAGTACTTCTGGTGCTTCTATTTTAGAGGCAGCTGTCAGGTGTGCGATCAATAAAAAAAGCGGGGTTTCATCATGTTTAATGAAGTCCATAGTATTCATGGTCATACATTATTGTTGATCACCAAACCTTCTTTGCAGGCGACAGCTCTCTTGCAGCACCTTAAACAATCGCTGGCAATTACAGGAAAATTACATAATATTCAACGTTCTCTGGACGATATATCTTCAGGCTCTATTATTCTTCTGGATATGATGGAAGCGGATAAAAAGCTTATCCATTATTGGCAGGATACTTTGAGCAGGAAAAACAACAATATCAAAATATTGTTGCTAAATACGCCTGAAGATTACCCGTACCGCGACATTGAAAACTGGCCTCATATCAACGGCGTTTTTTATGCCATGGAGGATCAAGAACGTGTTGTCAATGGGTTGCAAGGCGTCCTGCGCGGCGAATGCTACTTTACGCAAAAGCTTGCCAGTTACCTGATTACGCATTCAGGTAACTATCGTTATAACAGCACGGAATCAGCCCTCCTTACTCATCGGGAAAAAGAGATCCTGAATAAGCTGCGTATCGGCGCGTCTAATAACGAGATCGCTCGTTCGTTGTTCATCAGCGAAAATACGGTTAAAACGCATCTTTATAATCTTTTCAAGAAGATAGCCGTAAAAAACCGGACACAAGCGGTTTCCTGGGCAAACGATAACCTCAGGCGATAAAGCCATGAAACGTTATTTACGCTGGATTGTGGCGGCAGAATTTCTGTTCGCCGCAGGGAATCTTCACGCCGTTGAGGTAGAAGTCCCGGGATTGTTAACTGACCATACTGTTTCATCTATTGGCCATGATTTTTACCGAGCCTTTAGTGATAAATGGGAAAGTGACTATACGGGTAACTTAACGATTAATGAAAGGCCCAGTGCACGATGGGGAAGCTGGATCACTATAACGGTCAATCAGGACGTTATTTTCCAGACTTTTTTATTCCCGTTGAAAAGAGACTTCGAAAAAACTGTCGTCTTTGCACTGATTCAAACTGAAGAAGCACTAAATCGTCGCCAGATAAATCAGGCGTTATTAAGTACGGGCGATTTGGCGCATGATGAATTCTAAATAAAAAATTGTTCGGAGGCTGCAATGCGTGTCAAACATGCAGTAGTTCTACTCATGCTTATTTCGCCATTAAGTTGGGCTGGAACCATGACTTTTCAGTTCCGTAATCCAAACTTTGGTGGTAACCCAAATAATGGCGCTTTTTTATTAAATAGCGCCCAGGCACAAAACTCGTATAAAGATCCGAGCTATAACGATGACTATGGTATTGAAACACCCTCAGCGTTAGATAACTTTACTCAGGCCATCCAGTCACAAATTTTAGGTGGGCTACTGTCGAATATTAATACCGGTAAACCGGGCCGCATGGTGACCAACGATTATATTGTTGATATTGCTAACCGCGATGGTCAATTGCAGTTGAACGTGACAGATCGTAAAACCGGACAAACCTCGACCATCCAGGTTTCGGGTTTACAAAATAACTCAACCGATTTTTAAGCCCCAGCTTCATAAGGAAAATAATCATGCAGCGCTTATTTCTTTTGGTTGCCGTCATGTTACTGAGCGGATGCTTAACCGCCCCGCCTAAAGAAGCCGCCAGACCGACATTAATGCCTCGTGCTCAGAGCTACAAAGATTTGACCCATCTGCCAGCGCCGACGGGTAAGATCTTTGTTTCGGTATACAACATTCAGGACGAAACCGGGCAATTTAAACCTTACCCGGCAAGTAACTTCTCCACTGCTGTTCCGCAAAGCGCCACGGCAATGCTGGTCACGGCATTGAAAGATTCTCGCTGGTTTATACCGCTGGAGCGCCAGGGCTTACAAAACCTGCTTAACGAGCGCAAGATTATTCGTGCGGCACAAGAAAACGGCACGGTTGCCATTAATAACCGAATCCCGCTGCAATCTTTAACGGCGGCAAATATCATGGTTGAAGGTTCGATTATCGGTTATGAAAGCAACGTTAAATCGGGCGGTGTTGGGGCAAGATATTTTGGGATCGGTGCCGACACGCAATACCAGCTCGATCAGATTGCCGTGAACCTGCGCGTCGTCAATGTGAGTACCGGTGAGATCCTCTCCTCGGTGAACACCAGTAAGACGATACTTTCCTATGAAGTTCAGGCCGGGGTTTTCCGCTTTATTGACTATCAGCGCTTGCTGGAAGGGGAAGTGGGTTACACCTCGAACGAACCCGTGATGCTGTGCCTGATGTCGGCTATCGAAACAGGGGTCATTTTCCTGATTAATGATGGTATCGACCGTGGTCTGTGGGATTTGCAAAATAAAGCAGAACGGCAGAATGACATTCTGGTGAAATACCGCCATATGTCGGTTCCACCGGAATCCTGATAGATAAAAATGCCGGAATTATCATCCGGCATTTTACTGTTTAAGCGAAAGCGTGAGTGCCCGTCACGCTTTATTTTTGATTTGCTGCTCACGGTGAGCGGTCTTCGTACTACGCGCCGCCAGCCACAGGCCGCTGTTTTTCATTGCGTAACCAAATACCAGTCCAAGCGCCAGCGAAGGTAACACCAGTTTCCAGTCACCCTGCCCGGCAAACGTCGCGCATGCGCCTATAAACGTCCCCGGAACAAATGAAAGCAGCAGCTGTTTCGCCTGAATACACATCAGAAACGCGACAATACCGGTTATGACATAACCGAGAATTTCCAGATGTGGTGCCAGTGCACTACCGTAAATAATGACCATCGCCCACACCACGCCACTAAGCAGGGTTGCAGCGGAGATCGCCAGCCCTTTCAGCCCACCTTGCGGGCAGGCAAAGTAGGCCGTACAGCCCAGGAAGCCCGCCCAGCTTAGTAAGCCCAGGGAAACAGCCACCCATCCCCAGATACCGGAGAGAATGCCTGTTGTGATTGCAATAGAGAGAAGTATGTTCATGCCGCGCATGATAGCAGAAAACGCGGCCATGAATGAGATCGAGCACACATTTTATGCAACAACAAATTATCTGTTGCAGTTATGAGTGATGCAGATCACATTTACTCTTCAGAATCTTCTTCCAGCTCGTCCCACATTGCACTAATAGCATCGCGGGTTAGCGGTGCCATGGTGCGCCAGAAAGGCGTAGTTGCATGGGCCTCCACTTTGCCAAGGAACGCACCACACCAGGGTAACAGATACTCACTGAACAGTGTTTCCAGTGCTTCGCTCTCATCTTCCGTTGACTGATCTTCCAGCCAGGAAGCCGCGAGCAGCAATGTGCCGATGTGATCGGCTGGCGTATCCGCTAATGGCATCCCCCGTTCGGAAAGAAAAGCGCGCACTTCCGCTTCCGTCGCGCCCTCAACCCATGCGCTACGATATGGCGGCACAGCACATTCATCGCCGATAAACAACGCATTGTAATCGGCAGAGACTTGCGCCATATCACAGCTTTTCTGTAAACGCGTCAGTAACTCATCCTGCTCCAGTGGCCAGTTCGCAGCCAGTTTCCCCTCACGAATCAGGGTAAACAGCGGCACCAGTAAAGGATCTTGCGGTTGGCGGTAATAGAGCGAACCCAGCACACGACAGAGGATAGAAAACTCGTTCATTAATATATTTCCATTACTAGTAATTAAAGGTCTGCAAATTCCGCAATCGGTGCCATACCGCGAGATTCAAGGAAGTTCAGTAAGCGGCGCGGAGAAACATTCAAAATGCGCTCTGGCGGAAAATCTACCGCGTCGAGGATTTTAAGACACTCTTCAAATTCACCCATGGTAAACGCGGTGTGAGAATCCGAACCTAATGCCACCCAACCTCCAGCGTCACGTACCGCTGCGGCTACCGCACGACAGTTGTCTTCACTGCCCTTACGTGAGTGTAAAAATGAGGAATTATTGATTTCCAGCGCCACCTGATGTTTCGCAGCTGCTTCAGCAACGGCTTTAACATCTATTTCATATTTCGGATTTCCGGGATGGCTTATTATATGCACATTGCCGCTGGCGATAGTGGCGATCATCGCTTGCGTATTAGTCGCTTTGTCATGCGGCGCAAACACCGGCTCATGAAAACCGGCAATAATCAGATCCAGCGAATCAAACATTTTGCCACTGCAGTCAATTTCACCGTCAACATTTTTAATGTTAGCTTCGATGCCGCGCAGGATCCCAACCCCATCAACCACTCGCGGCCAGATACGCATGTTAATGAAGTGCCAGTGATGCGGCGCATCTTCCATATCCGGGCCATGATCGGTGATCGCAAAAAGTTTAATGCCCTTTTGTTTGGCCTGGGCAATGTAATCACTCAATGTGCTATATGCATGCGTGCTGGCAACGGTATGCATATGAAGGTCGACGGGATACATAACTCTCTCCTGTATTCAATTCCCGCCAAGGATAGCAGGAAACCTGATGCTTTATTAGTAGCCGCGTGCGCGGTCGACTTGCCCGCAGACCCTCTCCCCTTTTTCGAGCTGGGCAATGGTGCGAGAAATGTACTCCACAGCTTCAGCGGGACGGGTAATTGCGGCGACATGTGGTGTTATCGCCACGCGAGGATGTAGCCAGAGCGGACTTTCCGGCGGTAAGGGTTCGCGATTAAAAACATCCAGCATTGCACCTTTAACTTTGCCGCTATCCAGCGCCGCGAGCAGGTCATCTTCCACGACATGAACACCACGCGCCAGGTTGAGGAGATACGCGCCATCCGGTAATTTTTCGATTAATTGTTGATTAATAATGCCGACGGTTTCAGGGGTATTCGGTAACAAATTAATCAATACCCGGCATTGGCTCAGAAATGCAGAAAGTTCTTCCCGTCCGGCAAAGCTTTGCACGCCAGACCACGATTTACGGGTTCGACTCCAGCAACGCAGCGGAAAGCGCCAGGTTTGCAGACTCTGTGCAACTTTACTGCCCAGTACGCCTGCGCCCAAAATGCCGATGGTAAAATCTTCCCGATGATATTCAGGCAACGGTTGCCAATGCGAACTATTTTGCTGGATGCGATAATCGTCAAAACGTCGAAACCAATGCAGCACCTGACTGACAGCATATTCCTGCATTTGCTCGCCCATACCGGTATCTTCCAGCCGAAAAAGTGGAACAGAAGGCTTCAGCATTTCAGGGTGTGCCTTTAGCTTGCTCAAAATAGAATCAACACCGGCCCCGAGTGCGAACACCGCTTTAAGATCGCGCCCTGCCAGCATTTCAACTGGAGGATGCCAGACTAAAGCATAATCAGCAGGGTCATTATCTCCGCTTTTCCATGCTCTGACTCTTGCCTGAGGAATAGCTTTGCGCAGTGCCTCAATCCACCATTGGGTATCGAACGTTGGGTGATAAAAGATGATATCCATACAGACTCCCGAAAAGCGTTGCGCGAAATTTATTCGCACTTATCGTTATGATCTACAAAGACCACCAGCATAACAAATCCGTGGTCGGTGGCAAAAAAAGCAGATTTCGCTTATTAAAACTGCATATTGATTGAAGTTTGAATAAACGCGCGATTTTTTAAAAAAGTTTGTTGACCTCAGGTCATGATTTCCCTAAATTAGCGCCCGTTCCAGCAAGACAGGAACGACAATTTGGTGAGGTGTCCGAGTGGCTGAAGGAGCACGCCTGGAAAGTGTGTATACGGCAACGTATCGGGGGTTCGAATCCCCCCCTCACCGCCATCTTTAAAGAAGAGCTCGTACGGAGGTACGGGCTTTTTTTTTCGTATATTGCACACACCGGGGGGATGAGAAGCCCCGACCGGGGTACATTAGTTAATGCAACGGTTCACCCTTTGTCGCCACGGCTAATGGGCGAATTTTGTCACGGGTATCCCAGACCGGAGGGATTTCATCCAATTTAGTGACAGAAGCTCGTACAAAAGGCACCCGTGCAATAGTCATAATCGTATTCAACCAACGGTCACGAATAATGCGATCTGCCCTTTCATGACTCGGATCATCCAGCTCAATAACACAGACTATTTTGTTGTTCTTCTTTGAAACCAGAACATAATCCATTGCCATTCCATTATAAATTGCAAAGAAACGCTTTCTTTCTTCTTCGCTAAACTCGGGTTGTTCTGGAAAGTTGATCAAGCGCCCCAGAGAGACCTGGCAATGGATATGACAATAATGTCCAAACCATTTCTCCAGATTATCAAAATAGATTTTTTCACAACGCGTAATTAACCACTCTTTTCCTTCCAATAAAATACCTTCGGCAACCATTCCCTGAAATAACTCATCTCGTTCTTGCCAACGAGAGTCACGATAGGTTTTCTGCGGTGTATAGCTCCTTGTCGACGCCTTAGCAGCAGGGGAAGTTGCAGAGGAAGGGACTGGTTGCGATTTAGTGATGATTACCGATGAGGCAACTTTTCGGAGTGTCAATTTTCTGGCAACAGCAAAACCGGCGACAAATGCAATTGTCAAACAAGTTACAAAAACCATAAAGCTCATAATTAATCTTCACCTATCCATGTTGATTATATTTCATTACTAACGCTACTCGCTGTAGCGAGTTACATGCCAACAATTCAACGATCTATATATAGTTAGTATCATGTTTTGATTATTACAACCATCCCTATTTTGCCATTGCGGCTTGCCGTCCACAAAAAATAACAACACACAATATTAGCCAAAAAATTAATTAAGATTAACCTTATATTTTTAATATTATCCCTAAAAAAAATCAGGAGAATATATTCGGTGTTAATCAGTCAGTCAAATTTTGGCCCATTGTTGATTAAACCTCATACGCAAAATTGGCACCAGACCTCCTGTACAGGTTGAATGGCTGGAAAAAGATAGGCAGATACTCGCTTTTTGGGCTTCTGGAAGAAAAACTCTCCGCGCTGGCGGCATTACACTGGTCGGGTGCTATGACGAAAAATGCCTGGTAAGAGTATCTAAACCAGAATTCATTTCAGCTTATCAACACGCTCAAAGTCGCCCCCCTGAACGTTAACCTGAAGTGAAAGTCTTTGCTGTTAATGAAATAAAACAAAGCCCGGTTCGCCCGGGCTCTGCGCCGATAATACACTTAACTGTATGCATGTAGCGTACGTTGGCAAAGTGCCGAACGTACGCAATCCTCTTTACCGAATCGGACGATGCCGACCATTTCATCTTCTTCGAAACGTTCCAGCGCGTCACTTAATCCGGAGCACACGCCGCGAGGCAAATCGCATTGCGTGATATCACCGTTGACGATAACCGTCACGTTCTCCCCGAGGCGGGTTAAAAACATTTTCATTTGCGCGGCAGTCACATTCTGCGCCTCGTCAAGAATGACGACTGCATTTTCAAAGGTACGTCCACGCATATAGGCGAACGGCGCAATTTCCACCTTCCCTATTTCCGGTCGCAGGCAGTACTGCATAAAAGAAGCCCCTAAGCGCCGGACCAGCACGTCGTAGACCGGACGAAAATAGGGAGCAAACTTTTCTGCGATATCTCCAGGTAAGAAGCCAAGATCTTCATCGGCTTGCAGAACTGGACGGGTGACGATAATCCTGTCGACATCCTTATGTATCAGGGCCTCTGCCGCTTTTGCTGCGCTGATCCAGGTTTTTCCGCACCCGGCTTCGCCCGTGGCGAATATCAGCTGCTTACTCTCAATAGCCTTCAGATAGTGCAATTGCGCTTCATTTCGCGCGAGGATGGGCGAGGTATCGCGACTGTCGCGGGCCATACCAATGGCTTCTACGCCGCTCATCTGCACAAGCGAGGTGACCGATTCTTCTTCACGCTGCTTATGGCTGCGCGAATCCCGTCTCAGCACACGTTTTGCCTCGCGACGAGCTTTGATCACTGCTTTTTGTCTTCCCATGGAGAGCACCTTGAGTTGTTTGTATTCATCACACGCGCCGTTGGCAGCGCGATTATGCGCACGAACATCAGAGGGTTGGCTTCCTTGTAAGCCATAGTTTGCTTTTGGATAAAATGCCGAAAAACGGCTACGCGCACCGTTTACGGCGTCGGTAACACAAGAAAAGAAAGGATGAGGTTGAAAATGCAAAGTGACGAGATGACTACCGGAGGAGAAATCTCCGCGAGTGGTGGCGCGTTGATTATCTAAAACATGTCCACTACAGGACGTTACCATCCGCGATCTCCATAGTGACTGACTATCACTGCCGGGAACTTCCGCTGCTACTTAATAATTACAACAGATCTCGCATTCATTGCAACATTATATTCACTTATATTTAACTATAAAACATCATTTCAGTGACATTAGTTTCTACTGGAAAGATGACAGAGTGATGACAGTGATAAAAAAACTGTGTGCTTTCAGCAGGATTCGCAGGGCTGGTAAAAGCTTGCCGGATGCGGCGTGAACGCCTTATCCGGCCTACCGACCCGCACCGATTGTAGGCATGATAAGACGCGCATGCGTCGCATCAGCGCACGAACGCCTGGTGCGGCACGAACGCCTTATCCGCCTGAAAACATTAAACCCGCAATAACGCGCTTCCGAGATAATCGTTCGTGTCCTTCACCCCCGGCAGCGCAAAAAAATAACCGCCGCCGATAGGTTTAACGTATTCCTCCAGCGCTTCGCCATTGAGCCTTTTTTGTACTGTCAGGAAGCCTTTTTCCAGATCGTGTTGATAGCAGACAAACAGTAGCCCCATATCCAGTTGTCCGGAGTTGGTGACGCCCAGTGAATAACTGTAGCCACGACGCAGCATCAGGCTGGACTCACTCTCCGCCGTGCGGGGATTCGCCAGCCGGATATGGCTGTCCAGCGCGATCACCTTCCCCTCCGGATCGCTGGCGTAATCAGGCACATCATGCTCATGCTGCATTCCCAGCGGCGCGCCGGTTTGCTTATCACGCCCAAATATCGTCTGCTGTTCTTTCAGCGGCGTTCTGTCCCAAAATTCCACCCGAAACTGAATCAACCGCACCGCCTGGTAGCTGCCGCCGATAGCCCACGCAGGCTCCTGCTGATCTGCCGTCACCCACACCACTTGTTGCATCAACTTATCATTCTGGCTATCGGGATTGGCAGTGCCGTCTTTGAAACCCAGCAAATTTATCGGCGTCTCTTTGCCTTTACTACGCGCCGCGTGATCGGAAATAAACCCTTCCCGCTTCCAGCGCACACTGAGCAAATCCGGCGTGTGTTTGATGATATCGCGCAGCGCATGGATCACCGTATCCTGGGTGTTGGCGCAAATTTGTAGCAACACATCACCATGACATAACGCTGCATCTAGCGAGTCGTTGGGGAAACGCGTCATCTTCTGCAACTTTTTCGGCATCTGTGGCGCAAGGCCAAAGCGCTCATCAAACAATGAGTGGCCCACCGATAACGTTATGGTGAGATTATCGGGCGCAATGTAGCCGCCAAGAATGCCGGAATCGAGTGGTGGCAGGCGCGGATTTGGCGTTTCTGGTGCCGCTCCGCCCTGAGTCAGAAAAGCAAAACGCTGAGTCAATAAGCGAAACAACCGTTCAAGATCGGCTTTATCGCTGGCAAGCACATCAAACGCCACCAGCATCATTGCAGCCTGTTGTGGCGTCAGTATCCCTGCCTGATGCTCACCATAAAAAGGCTGCTTCTCATTGCGTGCATCCGGTGAAAGCGTCCCCGGTGCACTTTGCGTTTTTTGTGCATGAGCGACCGGACAACTTCCTGCCAGCGCCAGCGCGCCAATTCCTTTCAGTAAACGTCGGCGTGACGGTTCATTCACGCCGTTTTCATCTTCATACTGCATAACACTTAATCCAGTCCCAGCACACCGCGAAGTTGCGCCAGATCTTCCGCCAGCGCAGTAATCGGCCCTTTCAGTGCGTTACGGTCGGCATCGGTCAATTTGTCGTAGGTTTCAAAACCGCCTTTAGTACGGTATTTCGCCAGAATGGTATCGACCTTTTTGAAGTTGGCATCGACTTTTGCCAACAGTTCCGGGTTGGCTTTTTGCAGTTGTGGACGCAGCAGATCGACAATTTTCTGCGAGCCTTCAACGTTAGCCTGAAAATCCCACAGATCGGTGTGGCTGTAGCGATCTTCTTCACCGCTGATTTTGCTGGCTGCCACTTCCTCAATCAGTCCGGCTGCGCCGCCGACCACTTTTGACGGAGGGAAAGCCAGTTCACTGATGCGTTTTTGCAAATCGACCACATCGCTATAAAGCTGGTCAGCGTACTGATCCATTCCTTTGGTGGTGTTGTCGCCAAACAATGCTTTTTCCAGACGGTGGAAACCAGTGAATTTCGGATCGGCGGCTTTTTGCTCGTAATCATCTTCACGGGCGTCAATGCTGCCATCCAGATCGGAGAACAGTTCAGCAATCGGTTCAATGCGCTCATAGTGCTGGCGCGTCGGCGCATACAGTGCTTTTGCTTTTTCGATATCGCCTGCTTTAATAGCGTCGGTAAAGGCTTTGGTGTCGGTCACCAGCTGCGTGGTTTCCGCCATGACATACGCTTTATATGCAGTAATTGCATCACCAAGACTTAACAGCGCATCACTTTGCGCCGCATCCGCCGTTGCTTCACCTTTGACGATCAACTTCCCTTTCGGGTTAGTCAGCAGACCGCAGGTCATATCGTATTCACCAGGCTGTAAATTCGCCGTCATTTTCTGGCTAAAACCAGGGGCGATATTTTCCCGCTCTTCCACCACCATCACGCCTTTGAGGATCTCCCACTCCAGCGCCTTCTGGCTGTGGTTCTGAATAATGAACTGTGTTTTCCCGGCGTTAACCGTAATGGTCATCGGTTCGCACTGCTTATCCGTCACGGTCACTTTGACCTGCGGCACATCAGCGGCGTTAGCCATAAAAGCAGAAGAAAACAGCGCAGCCACGCTCAACTGCAATGCGTTACGGCGGAAGTTAATGGTCATGACGAGACTATCCCTTTAAAGTATGTTGTAACTAAGCAAGAGTTTGCGTCGTATTTGCTACGCGGAGCGAGACGCTGTCGCCCCTGCGCGTGGTGGCAGGGCAAATGCCACCAGCGCCGGGATGAGATAAATAAACCAGACGGCGACTTCGCTGACACTTGGCGCTTCCTGATAGCCAAAAATCCCTTCCATCAGCGTGCCAAACAGCGAGTGAGTTGACAGCACCGCACTCATATCGAAGGCGATTTCCTGAAAGTGGTTCCACAATCCGGCTTCATGAAATGCGCGAATAGCACCAGCTGCCAGCCCTGCGGCGACGAAGAGAATAAACAGGCTGGTCCATTTAAAAAATGCACCAAGATTGAGGCGAATACCGCCCCAGTAGAGCAGGAAGCCGAGCACCACGGCTGTAGCAAGACCGAGCATTGCACCCAGCGGCGGCCAGATCCCGACATCTTGTTGAAATGCCGCCAGCAGGAAAAAGACCGACTCCAGCCCTTCCCTTGCAACGGCAAAAAAGACCATCATCACCAGCGCCCAGCCATGATGATTTCCACGCTGCAATGCGCTATCGACTGCCTGTTCCAGTTGCACTTTGACGTTGCGCGACACTTTGCGCATCCAGAAAACCATCCAGGTAAGGATCACCACGGCGATCACCGCCACGATACCTTCAAACAGTTCCTGTTCTTTTTGCGGAAATTCGCCGGTGGTTTCGTTAATGAAGATACCCAAGCCCAGGCACAACGCAGCGGCAAACAGCACGCCAATCCACATCACACCAATCCATCGGCCTCGCTGGGTACGCTTAAGATAGCTGGCAATCAAACTGACAATCAGCGCGGCTTCAAGTCCTTCGCGCAACATAATGAGAAACGGAACAAACATGCCACCCACCCTTAAACGTTTTTCTGAGTCAATCTATGCAAAGAAAAGTAAATCGCAGTGATAGCGATTATCATTACGGTAAAGAAAAATACAAGCGGAATGTTTATAAAATGATGTTGGAATGTAAAAACGAGGAGTTCAAATCAGGAGATAAAAGCGATTATTTTAAGGTATTTAGCTGACTTTTCGCCCGGCAGATGAAGCTTGCACGAATGTTGGTGGCGACAAACTCGCTGCAGCGTGACCCGAAGGGTTGAATTTTCATTTTGTCGTTTCACAAAAGAACGTTGTTTTTTGCTTATTAATAGATAGTGATAAGGTTGTGAATAAAATTATACCTAATCTCCTCATCGAATTTTTCGCCCCAACCTAAACAGGAGAAAACGTGTATTTAAGCCTGGAATGAGCGATTTTTGATAGTGCGTAATTAACCCCAAAAATTATAATCCTCCTTATTATATTTCCAGTGATATCATTTTATGGCTAATGCTATATACAATTCTACATCACGATAAAACGAAGCAGGATGCGAATTAAAAAAGTCACATATAATAAAAATAGAAATCTTAACCAAAAGTAAGAGATTCTCGTGAAAATCAATCATCAAACACACTAACACATAAAAATCAATAAGCTGATAATTAATCAAAGCTTTTTACTCACGACTTTTTACTATATTATTACAACCCCACTAGTATTGAATACAGAAAGAGAAGGAATAAGATGAGACGCCACTGTTTTCAGATGACCCCTGTAATTAGGGTCGAGCATATAATCCATCTATTTCTCGGTCGATGAATTTGAAAATCTTACGCGTTAATTTTCCCTCTGACCAAGGGCTAACATCGAATTAACAACAAGGCTCACGAATAATTGTAACTACGTACTTTATGAAACACAGGAAGAAATTATTATTTACCGCGATGATTCAAGGCGTAAAAAAAATAACAATCTTCATGAAACTCACCCCGATGGCAGCATTGTAAATTCGCCAATAACTGGCATTCCTCCTGCTTTTTACGGGTGCTTTCGTAGTTACACCATTAACACCAGAATGATCGGATTGATTACTACATCAAGAACGCATCCGAAGTGTACATCCTGGTGCGCAGACTGAATCGCCCGGAGCCATGCGGATGGCTACGACTTAATACGAATCATTAACCCTGTAAGGATACGGAGAGCATGACATGAGACCAATATCCAACCTTAATACGAGCGCAGCAACCTATATTCCACCGCAGCAACTCCCGAGTAGTTGTCTGGAAACTTTGACGCTTCTGGTGCAGATGAATAATTATATCAAAAGGGATGCGGACTACAGCACGGGCATGGCTGTTACTCCACTGGTTCCTGAAGAGGTTCACTTGCTGGCTGTTGCGATGACAACCGAACTACATCGACATCAGTTTCAACCGGTGGTAAATGCAAATGATCTGCAACTTCCTGAACCGTTCACCTTCGATGTTGCCGGTTTCACCATCACCTTCACGAAGACGCAAGAGCATGACAACACGGGCACTCTCGTGAAAATTGCAGTCAGTAAGAACGGTGTATGCACCAGCACAAATATTGCTCTTGAGCTGTTTCACTCCATCGTCACAACACTGATGTCACGCAGTCAGTATGGAACATTTGATCTCTGGTCCGTACGGCCAATACTCACGGATGAAAGTCAAAACAGGGTGCATGAAGCAGCTCGCTACTCCCCGGCCCAACAATACGGAGGAGAAGAAACACACATTACCAACAACGGAATGCGAGAATTTGGAAATATGTCCCCGCTGGCGTGGCGTAACGATGGGGAATTACAGCAATCGTGTAATACAAGCAACATCCCACCAAATACTGCGAATGACGACATAAACAACACCAGGCAGACCACCGAGGACCAGCCAGAGGCGGACGAGCCACAGCAATATGTTAAATTGACTGTCGACGACATGCGAAAATGGGCGGCTATGGACCAGCAGGCGCGAAACGATCTAGGGGGAGTTCAAGGATGGTGTACGCGCAATCATTTTAATATCAAAAATGCCAGGAATTACCTGACCGATCACGGCCTGAACTACGCGGGAGAGGTAAAGGTAAACGGGCCGCATGAATATGCCAAATTCACCCTTGAACATATCCGCCAGTGGGCAGCCTTAGACAAGAAGGTGCGAAAACCGGTTGGTTATTTAGAAAAGTGGTGCAAGAAAAGAAACCTCTCGCGGACTACTGCCAGGAACTACCTGAAGAACGACGGGCTTACCGCCCTGGGTGAGTTGAAGCTGAAAGGGCCGCAGAAATGTGTCTCTTTCACCTTCGGGGACATCGTGCAATGGGCGAATATGAGCCAGGAGGATCGTGACCGCGCAGGGGGAGCCCACAAGTGGAGTAAAGGACGCGGCTTCCAGTGGTCTACTTCCAGATCCTACCTGAAATTGAGCGGATTGACGGTACAAGGCGCGAAAAAACTGGCGTGGCTGAACAAGAGCGGGAATATGTCGAATCCACACTATCTCGCCCAACCTACCAGCCGCAGGACATAAGCTGAAGGTACCGATAGCGGCAATTTTGTTCATCTGAGCCAGGTGGCAAATAGCAATTGCCCCCGAACGCTCCCTGCCAGGCAATTTATACGGCATGGCAGGGAACATTCGGATTAAAAAGCAAAAGATAAATTATTGCTCTTCAGCTTACCCTTCCTGCAACCGTGACGGCGGAGCCGAATGATAGTGCGCATCGGCCTCGGCAAAGCGTTTTTGCATCGCCGCTGACGGCGCTTTACCCAGCAAACTAAACACTACAATCCCGATACTACCAAAGATAAAGCCCGGAATAATTTCGTACAGTCCCAACCAGCCGAACTGCTTCCAGACGATAACCGTCAGCGCACCGATGATCATCCCCGCCAGCGCACCGTTGCGCGTCATGCGTGACCACATCACCGAGAACAGCACCACCGGACCAAACGCCGCGCCAAAGCCTGCCCACGCGTAGCTCACTAAGCCAAGCACGCGGTTTTCCGGGTTCGCCGCCAGCGCAATCGCCACCAGCGCCACCACCAGCACCATCACACGCCCTACCCACACCAGCTCTTTCTGGCTGGCATGTTTACGCAGAAACGCTTTGTATAAATCTTCGGTAATCGCACTGGAACATACCAGCAGCTGGCAACTTAACGTTGACATTACCGCCGCCAGAATCGCCGACAGCAGAATCCCGGCAATCCACGGGTTAAACAGAATTTGCGCCAGTTCGATAAACACGCGTTCAGCGTTCTGGTTTACCGCACCTGCTACCGCCGGGTGCTCATTAAAGTAAGCAATACCAAAGAAGCCGACAGCCACCGCCCCTGCCAGGCAGAGGATCATCCAGGTCATACTGATACGACGCGCATGGACAATGCTGTGGTGAGAATCCGCCGCCATAAAACGCGCCAGGATGTGCGGCTGCCCGAAGTAACCCAGTCCCCAGCCCATCAGCGAGATAATGGCAACAAAGTTCAGCCCTTTGAGCATATCCACGTTTTCGATGCTCTTTTGTTTGATTACTTCCAGCGAGTCACCAAAGCCACCGACACTGATAATGACGATAACCGGCGTCAGGATCAGGGCAAAAATCATCAGGCTGGCCTGTACAGTGTCAGTCCAGCTCACCGCGAGGAAACCGCCAATAAAGGTGTAAAGGATCGTCGCCGCAGCGCCCGCCCACAGAGCCGTTTCGTAGCTCATGCCAAAGGTACTTTCAAACAGACGCGCGCCTGCCACGATGCCCGAAGCGCAATAAATGGTGAAGAACAGCAAAATCACCAGCGCGGAGATAATGCGCAAAATACGGCTTTTATCTTCAAAGCGCCCGGTGAAATAATCCGGCAATGTTAAGGCGTTATTGTTGTATTCGGTATGCACACGCAACCGCCCGGCCACCAGCTTCCAGTTAATCCACGCGCCTAATGTCAGGCCAATGGCGATCCAGCTTTCGGAAATCCCGGAAAGAAAAACCGCGCCCGGCAACCCCATTAACAGCCAGCCGCTCATATCCGATGCACCCGCCGATAATGCCGTCACGAATGGCCCAAGGCTACGACCGCCCAGAATATAGTCGTCGAAGTTTTTCGTTGATCGCCAGGCGATAAACCCAATCAATATCATGCCAAAGATATAGACACAAAATGTCACCAACATCGGTGTGCTAATAGCCATCTAAAGTCTCCAAAAAATTATTATCGGCAATGTCGAAACTTGCCGTTATATCTGCCACCGGAACGGGGTAACAGAGTTTATGTTTTACCAGGGCGACCGTATCCTGCCGGAAGCGCTGGTTATTCACAATCGATTTAACACACCATTTACATTAAATTTTAGTGCTCAGCGACACTATTTTTCATCAGGTTGCACTCTCTCACATTTTTTGCGGTTGCACCTTTCAAAAATGTTAACTGCCGCAGAGAAAAAGTCTGAGTTATTTTTTTAATCCCTGTCATATCGATTTCTTTTATTAACATTTCATTCATTTTTAAGCTTGCTACGCAGGTCACATTTAACATGGTTGCACAAAGTTGCAACATCATGGATATTTCACGATAACGTTAAGTTGCACCTTTCAGAACAACAGGAGTAATGGCATGGGAACCACCACCATGGGGGTTAAGCTGGACGACGCGACGCGTGAGCGTATTAAGTCTGCCGCGACACGTATCGATCGCACACCACACTGGTTAATTAAGCAGGCGATTTTTTCTTATCTCGAACAACTGGAAAACAGCGATACTCTGCCGGAGCTGCCTGCGCTGCTTTCTGGCGCTGCCAATGAGAGCGATGAAGCACCGACTCCGGCAGAGGAACCACACCAGCCTTTCCTCGACTTTGCCGAGCAAATTTTGCCCCAGTCGGTTTCCCGCGCCGCGATCACCGCTGCCTATCGCCGCCCGGAAACCGAAGCGGTTTCGATGCTGCTGGAACAAGCCCGCCTGCCGCAGCCAGTTGCTGAACAGGCGCATAAACTGGCATATCAACTGGCCGATAAACTGCGTAATCAAAAAAATGCCAGTGGTCGCGCAGGTATGGTCCAGGGGTTATTGCAGGAGTTTTCGCTGTCATCGCAGGAAGGCGTGGCGCTGATGTGTCTGGCAGAAGCGTTGTTGCGTATTCCCGACAAAGCCACCCGTGATGCGTTAATTCGCGACAAAATCAGCAACGGTAACTGGCAGTCACACATTGGTCGTAGCCCGTCGTTGTTTGTTAATGCCGCCACCTGGGGGCTGCTGTTTACTGGCAAACTGGTTTCCACCCATAACGAAGCCAGCCTCTCCCGCTCGCTGAACCGCATTATCGGTAAGAGCGGTGAACCGCTGATCCGCAAAGGTGTGGATATGGCGATGCGCCTGATGGGCGAGCAGTTCGTCACTGGCGAAACCATCGCGGAAGCGTTAGCCAATGCCCGCAAGCTGGAAGAGAAAGGTTTCCGTTACTCTTACGACATGCTGGGCGAAGCCGCGCTGACTGCCGCAGATGCACAGGCGTATATGGTTTCCTATCAGCAGGCGATTCACGCCATTGGTAAAGCGTCCAATGGTCGTGGCATCTATGAAGGTCCGGGCATTTCAATCAAGCTGTCGGCGCTGCATCCGCGTTACAGCCGCGCCCAGTATGATCGGGTAATGGAAGAGCTTTACCCGCGTCTGAAATCACTCACCCTGCTGGCGCGTCAGTACGATATTGGTATTAACATCGATGCCGAAGAGGCCGATCGTCTGGAGATCTCCCTCGATCTGCTGGAAAAACTCTGTTTCGAGCCGGAACTGGCAGGCTGGAACGGCATCGGTTTTGTTATTCAGGCTTATCAAAAACGCTGTCCGTTGGTGATTGATTATCTGATTGATCTCGCCACCCGCAGCCGTCGCCGTCTGATGATTCGCCTGGTGAAAGGCGCGTACTGGGATAGTGAAATCAAGCGTGCACAGATGGACGGCCTTGAAGGTTATCCGGTTTATACCCGCAAGGTGTATACCGACGTTTCATATCTCGCCTGTGCGAAAAAGCTGCTGGCGGTGCCGAATCTAATCTACCCGCAGTTCGCAACGCATAACGCCCATACGCTGGCGGCAATTTATCAACTGGCGGGTCAGAACTACTACCCGGGTCAGTACGAGTTCCAGTGCCTGCACGGTATGGGCGAGCCACTGTATGAGCAGGTCACCGGGAAAGTTGCCGACGGCAAACTTAACCGTCCGTGTCGTATTTATGCTCCTGTCGGTACCCATGAAACGCTGCTGGCGTATCTGGTGCGTCGCCTGCTGGAAAACGGTGCTAACACCTCGTTTGTTAACCGTATTGCCGACACCTCTTTGCCACTGGATGAACTGGTCGCCGATCCGGTCACTGCTGTAGAAAAACTGGCGCAACAGGAAGGGCAAACTGGATTACCGCATCCGAAAATTCCCCTGCCGCGCGATCTTTACGGTCACGGGCGCGACAACTCGGCAGGGCTGGATCTCGCTAACGAACACCGTCTGGCCTCGCTCTCTTCTGCCCTGCTCAATAGTGCACTGCAAAAATGGCAGGCCTTGCCAATGCTGGAACAACCGGTAGCGGCTGGTGAGATGTCGCCCGTTATTAACCCTGCGGAACCGAAAGATATTGTGGGCTATGTGCGTGAAGCCACGCCGCGTGAAGTAGAACTGGCGCTGGAAAGTGCGGTTAATAACGCGCCAATCTGGTTTGCCACGCCTCCGGCTGAACGCGCGGCGATTTTGCATCGCGCTGCCGTGCTGATGGAAAGCCAGATACAGCAACTGATTGGTATTCTAGTGCGTGAGGCCGGAAAAACCTTCAGTAACGCCATTGCCGAAGTGCGCGAAGCGGTCGATTTTCTCCACTACTACGCCGGACAGGTGCGGGATGATTTCGCTAACGAAACCCACCGTCCATTAGGGCCTGTGGTGTGTATCAGTCCGTGGAACTTCCCGCTGGCTATTTTCACCGGGCAGATCGCCGCCGCACTGGCGGCAGGTAACAGCGTGCTGGCAAAACCGGCAGAACAAACGCCGCTGATTGCCGCGCAAGGGATCGCAATTTTGCTGGAAGCGGGTGTACCGCCAGGCGTGGTGCAGTTGCTGCCAGGTCAGGGGGAAACCGTGGGCGCGCAACTGACGGGTGATGATCGCGTGCGCGGGGTGATGTTTACCGGTTCAACCGAAGTCGCTACGTTACTGCAACGCAATATCGCCAGCCGCCTGGACGCTCAGGGTCGCCCTATTCCGCTCATCGCGGAAACCGGCGGCATGAACGCGATGATTGTCGACTCCTCCGCCCTGACCGAACAAGTAGTAATAGATGTGCTGGCCTCAGCGTTCGACAGTGCGGGCCAGCGTTGTTCGGCACTGCGTGTGCTGTGCCTGCAAGATGAGATTGCCGACCACACGTTGAAAATGCTGCGCGGCGCAATGGCCGAATGCCGGATGGGTAATCCTGGTCGCCTGACCACCGATATCGGTCCGGTGATTGATAGCGAAGCGAAAGCCAATATTGAGCGTCATATTCAGACTATGCGTAGTAAAGGCCGTCCGGTGTTCCAGGCAGTGCGGGAAAACAGTGAAGATGCCCGTGAATGGCAAAGCGGCACCTTTGTCGCCCCGACGCTGATTGAACTGGATGACTTTGCCGAATTGCAAAAAGAGGTCTTTGGTCCGGTGCTGCATGTGGTGCGTTATAACCGTAACCAGCTGCCGGAGCTGATCGAGCAAATTAACGCTTCCGGTTATGGTCTGACGCTTGGCGTCCATACGCGCATTGATGAAACCATCGCCCAGGTCACTGGCTCGGCCCATGTCGGTAACCTGTACGTTAACCGTAATATGGTGGGCGCAGTGGTCGGGGTGCAGCCATTCGGCGGCGAAGGGTTGTCCGGCACCGGGCCGAAAGCAGGCGGTCCACTCTATCTCTACCGTCTGCTGGCGAATCGCCCGGAAAGTGCGCTGGCAGTGACGCTCGCGCGTCAGGATGCAGAGTATCCGGTCGATGCGCAGTTGAAAGCCGCATTGACTCAGCCGCTAAATGCACTGCGGGAATGGGCGGCAAACCGTCCAGAATTGCAGGCGTTATGTACGCAATATGGCGAGCTGGCGCAGGCAGGAACACAACGATTGCTGCCAGGGCCGACGGGTGAACGCAACACCTGGACGCTGCTGCCGCGTGAGCGCGTATTGTGTATCGCGGATGATGAACGGGATGCGCTGACTCAGCTCGCCGCCGTGCTGGCGGTGGGCAGCCAGGTACTGTGGCCGGATGACGCGCTGCATCGTCAGTTAGTGAAGGCATTGCCATCGGCAGTCAGCGAACGTATTCAACTGGCGAAAGCGGAAAATATAACCGCTCAACCGTTTGATGCGGTGATCTTCCACGGTGATTCGGATCAGCTTCGCGCATTGTGTGAAGCCGTTGCCGCGCGGGATGGCGCAATTGTTTCGGTGCAGGGTTTTGCCCGTGGCGAAAGCAATATCCTGCTGGAACGGCTGTATATCGAGCGTTCGCTGAGTGTGAATACCGCTGCCGCTGGCGGTAACGCCAGTTTAATGACGATCGGTTAAGCAGGAAGCCGGAGGATGTTACAACCTCCTCCGGCATCTTTAACGTGGTCGAATCCCCTCAATAATAATCCGCTGCACGTTTTCAACCGTTTGATTGAAAAATACCTCATCGCGCAACGTCGCGCCTGTCACCGCCTCCACCTGAGGGGCGAAATCGGCGTAATGTTGAGTGGAAGCCCAAATCATAAAAATCAAATGCTGCGGGTCAATCGGCGCGAGTTTGCCGCTTTTGACCCAACCGGCAATCAGCGCCGATTTCTCATCAATTAATGCTTTCAAATCACCCGTCAGTTCATCCATTAACAGCGGTGCGCCTGCCAGCATCTCCATACAAAACAGACGTGAAGCCTGCGGATAATCGCGTGAGACTTCCAGCTTCAGACGGATGTACTCTTTGATCGCCGCCAGCGGGGCGAAATCTTCACGAAACGCTTTTAACGGTGCCAGCCAGATATCGAGAATCTGCCGCAGTACGGCTATATACAGCGCCTCTTTTGACGGGAAGTAATACAGCAGATTGGTTTTTGAAACGCCTGCCAACTCTGCGATCTGCTCCAGCCTTGTGCCGTGAAAACCGAATTGTGAAAAAGTGTCCAGTGCTGCGCTAAGAATCGCTTTTTTCTTCGCGCTCACTGCGCGCGAACGTTTACCCGTTGTTTTCACTGCGCCTTGCGTCATGCGCTCTCCCCTCTTGTAGATTGGCAACAGGATAGCAAAACCCCTGCCCGGCCTCGACCTTCTGCACTTTCATCGCGCACGGATGCATGTTTTATGTGCAACTGTTTTGACCGTTTAGTCCACTTTTTTCCAGATATTTTAGACAACTTAACATTAACACATTAATAACATTCACTTTTTAAAAACTGGCATCCGCTTTGCAAACAAACCATTACGCGGCTGAAAAGGATATGCAGGATGCAGCGCCCCGTCTGACTTTCACTTTACGAGACGAAGAGAGGTTGATGATGAAAATTGGCGTATTCGTACCTATTGGCAACAACGGCTGGCTCATTTCGACCCACGCGCCGCAGTACATGCCGACCTTTGAACTGAATAAAGCCATTGTGCAAAAAGCGGAGCACTACCATTTCGATTTCGCCCTGTCGATGATCAAACTGCGTGGCTTTGGCGGCAAAACTGAGTTCTGGGATCACAACCTTGAGTCGTTCACCTTGATGGCGGGGCTGGCAGCCGTGACCTCGCGCATTCAGATATACGCGACAGCTGCCACCTTAACGTTACCTCCGGCAATCGTCGCCCGTATGGCCGCAACCATTGACTCCATCTCTGGCGGGCGTTTTGGCGTCAACCTCGTGACTGGCTGGCAAAAGCCTGAGTATGAGCAGATGGGTATCTGGCCTGGCGATGACTATTTCTCCCGTCGTTACGACTATCTCACCGAATATGTTCAGGTGCTGCGCGACCTGTGGGGCACGGGCAAAAGCGATTTTAAAGGCGATTTTTTCACCATGAATGATTGTCGCGTCAGTCCGCAACCGAGCGTACCCATGAAAGTGATCTGCGCCGGGCAAAGCGACGCTGGCATGGCGTTCTCCGCTCAGTATGCCGATTTCAACTTCTGTTTCGGCAAAGGCGTAAATACACCCACGGCTTTCGCCCCGACCGCTGCGCGGATGAAACAGGCCGCAGAGCAAACCGGGCGCGACGTTGGCTCTTATGTGTTGTTTATGGTGATTGCCGATGAAACCGACGATGCCGCTCGCGCCAAATGGGAACACTACAAAGCGGGCGCGGATGAAGAGGCGTTAAGCTGGCTAACCGAACAAAGTCAGAAAGATACCCGCTCCGGTACTGACACCAACGTCCGTCAGATGGCCGATCCCACTTCGGCGGTAAACATCAACATGGGGACGTTAGTCGGTTCTTACGCCAGTGTCGCGCGCATGTTAGATGAAGTCGCAAGCGTGCCTGGTGCCGAAGGCGTGCTGTTGACCTTCGATGATTTTCTGTCGGGAATCGAAACCTTCGGCGAGCGCATTCAACCACTGATGCAGTGCCGCGCCCATCTCCCTGCGCTGACTCAGGAGGTGGCATGATGACAATCTTAACCGCTCGACCGGAAGCCATTACCTTCGATCCGCAGCAAAGTGCGCTGATCGTGGTGGATATGCAAAACGCTTATGCCACGCCAGGCGGCTACTTAGATCTCGCCGGGTTTGATGTCTCAACCACTCGCCCGGTCATTGCCAACATTCAAACCGCCGTGACCGCGGCACGAGCAGCAGGGATGCTGATCATCTGGTTTCAAAATGGCTGGGATGAACAGTATGTCGAGGCTGGCGGCCCCGGCTCACCGAATTTTCATAAATCGAACGCCCTGAAAACCATGCGTAAGCAGCCGCAGCTGCAGGGGAAATTGCTGGCGAAAGGCTCCTGGGATTATCAACTGGTGGATGAACTGGTGCCGCAGCCTGGCGATATTGTGCTGCCGAAGCCGCGCTACAGCGGTTTCTTCAATACGCCGCTGGACAGCATTTTGCGCAGCCGTGGAATACGCCATCTGGTTTTCACCGGTATCGCTACCAACGTCTGCGTCGAATCGACGCTACGCGATGGCTTTTTTCTGGAGTATTTCGGCGTGGTGCTGGAAGACGCAACACACCAGGCGGGGCCGGAATTTGCACAGAAAGCCGCGTTATTCAATATCGAAACCTTTTTTGGCTGGGTCAGCGACGTCGAAACGTTCTGCGACGCGCTTTCTCCCACGTCCTTTGCTCGTATCGCTTAAGGAGTTTAACGATGCCAAAATCCGTAATTATTCCCGCTGGCAGCAGCGCACCGCTGGCTCCCTTCGTTCCCGGCACGCTGGCTGATGGCGTGGTGTATGTCTCCGGTACGCTGGCTTTTGATCAACATAATAACGTGCTGTTTGCCGATGACCCAAAGGCGCAAACCCGCCACGTTCTGGAAACCATCCGCAAGGTGATCGAGACGGCGGGTGGCACGATGGCGGACGTGACCTTCAACAGCATCTTTATTACCGACTGGAAAAATTACGCCGCGATTAACGAAATCTACTCCGAGTTTTTCCCGGGTGACAAACCGGCGCGATTCTGCATTCAGTGCGGACTGGTAAAACCTGACGCGCTGGTGGAAATCGCCACAATTGCGCATATCGCCAAGTGAGGCCGCGATGAAACTTTCACTCTCACCTCCCCCTTATGCTGATGCGCCCGTAGTGGTGTTGATTTCGGGTCTTGGCGGTAGCGGCAGTTACTGGTTACCGCAACTGGCGGTACTGGAGCAGGAGTATCAGGTAGTCTGTTACGACCAGCGCGGCACCGGCAATAATCCCGACACGCTGGCAGAAGATTACAGTATCGCCCAGATGGCAGCGGAACTGCATCAGGCGCTGGTAGCCGCAGGGATTAAGCGTTACGCGGTGGTCGGCCATGCGCTCGGTGCGCTGGTGGGAATGCAGCTGGCGCTGGACTATCCCGCGTCGGTAACTATGCTGGTCAGCGTTAACGGCTGGCTACGAATAAACGCCCATACGCGCCGCTGTTTTCAGGTTCGCGAACAGTTACTACATAGCGGCGGCGCGCAGGCATGGGTGGAAGCTCAGCCATTGTTCCTCTATCCCGCCGACTGGATGGCGGCCCGCGCACCTCGCCTGGAAGCTGAAGACGCGCTGGCACTGGCGCATTTTCAGGGCAAAAATAATTTACTGCGTCGACTTAACGCCCTCAAACGCGCTGACTTTAGTCACCATGCGGATCGCATCCGCTGCCCGGTGCAAATCATCTGCGCCAGTGATGATCTGCTGGTGCCATCAGCATGTTCCAGTGAACTTCATGCCGCCCTGCCCGATAGCCAGAAAATGGTGATGCGCTATGGCGGACACGCCTGCAACGTGACCCATCCCGAAACGTTTAATGCTCTGTTACTCAACGGGCTTGCCAGCCTGTTACATCACCGTGAAGCCGCCTGTAAGGAATTGCTATGAACGAAGCCGTTAGCCCTGGTGCGCTTAGCACCCTATTCACCGATGCCCGCACTCACAACGGCTGGCGGGAGACACCCGTCAGCGATGAGACGTTACGGGAGATTTATGCCCTGATGAAATGGGGGCCGACATCAGCTAACTGTTCTCCGGCACGGATCGTGTTTATCCGCACTGCAGAAGGAAAAGAACGTCTGCGCCCGGCGCTTTCCAGCGGCAATCTGCAAAAAACCCTGACCGCGCCCGTCACCGCGATCGTCGCCTGGGACAGTGAATTTTATGAACGGTTACCACAGCTGTTTCCTCACGGCGATGCCCGCAGTTGGTTTACCTCCAGCCCACAACTTGCCGAAGAAACAGCGTTTCGCAACAGTTCCATGCAGGCGGCCTATCTGATCGTCGCCTGCCGGGCGCTGGGGCTGGATACCGGCCCGATGTCCGGCTTTGACCGTCAACACGTGGACGACGCCTTTTTTACGGGCAGCACGCTGAAGAGCAATCTGCTGATTAATATCGGCTATGGCGATAGCAGCAAGCTTTATGCGCGCCTGCCACGTCTGTCCTTTGAAGAAGCCTGCGGGCTGTTGTAAGGAGCAAACTATGAACATTGTCGATCAACAAACTTTTCGCGATGCGATGTCCTGCATGGGCGCGGCGGTCAATATTATCACCACGGACGGTCCAGCCGGGCGCGCCGGGTTCACCGCCAGCGCCGTCTGCAGCGTGACCGATACGCCGCCCACATTACTGGTATGCCTGAATCGTGGGGCGTCCGTCTGGCCGGTATTCAATGAAAATCGAACGCTGTGTGTAAATACACTTAGCGCCGGACAGGAGCCGCTTTCAAACCTTTTTGGCGGCAAAACGCCCATGGAACACCGCTTTGCCGCCGCCCGCTGGCAGACTGGTGTGACCGGATGCCCGCAACTGGAAGAGGCACTGGTTTCGTTTGACTGCCGTATCAGCCAGGTGGTGAGCGTCGGCACCCACGACATTCTGTTTTGCGCCATCGAAGCGATTCATCGTCACGCCACACCCTACGGGCTGGTGTGGTTCGATCGCAGTTATCACGCGCTGATGCGCCCTGCTTGTTAACCTCCTTAAGGAGACAGCTGATGGCAATGTTCGGTCTTCCTCACTGGCAGTTAAAATCGACCTCTACAGAGAGCGGCGTGGTCGCGCCGGATGAACGATTGCCGTTTGCTCAGACGGCAATAATGGGCGTTCAACACGCGGTGGCGATGTTTGGCGCGACGGTGTTAATGCCGATTCTGATGGGGCTGGATCCCAATCTTTCCATTTTAATGTCAGGGATCGGCACGTTACTGTTTTTCTTTATTACCGGCGGGCGCGTGCCCAGTTATCTCGGCTCCAGCGCGGCTTTTGTCGGCGTGGTGATCGCCGCAACGGGCTTTAACGGTCAGGGCATTAACCCGAATATCAGCATTGCGCTGGGCGGGATTATCGCCTGTGGGCTGGTTTATACCGTCATTGGCCTGGTGGTGATGAAAATCGGTACGCGCTGGATTGAACGGCTAATGCCGCCGGTGGTGACGGGTGCGGTGGTGATGGCGATTGGCCTGAACTTAGCGCCTATCGCAGTGAAAAGTGTATCGGCTTCGGCCTTTGATAGCTGGATGGCGGTAATGACGGTGCTGTGTATTGGGCTGGTGGCGGTGTTTACCCGTGGCATGATCCAGCGATTATTGATTCTCGTAGGATTAATTGTCGCCTGTCTGCTGTATGGCGTGATGACCAACGTTTTAGGGCTGGGAAAAGCCGTCGATTTTACTCTCGTCAGCCATGCTGCCTGGTTCGGTCTGCCGCATTTTTCCACTCCTGCTTTTAATGGTCAGGCAATGATGCTGATTGCGCCCGTGGCGGTGATTCTGGTGGCGGAAAACTTAGGTCATCTCAAGGCGGTCGCCGGGATGACCGGACGCAATATGGACCCGTATATGGGGCGAGCATTCGTAGGCGATGGTCTGGCAACGATGCTTTCCGGCTCTGTCGGCGGTAGCGGCGTGACCACCTATGCTGAAAATATCGGTGTGATGGCCGTGACCAAAGTCTACTCGACGCTGGTGTTTGTTGCTGCTGCCGTCATCGCCATGCTGTTGGGCTTTTCGCCGAAATTTGGCGCGCTGATCCATACCATTCCTGCACCGGTGATTGGTGGTGCATCAATTGTTGTGTTCGGGCTGATTGCCGTCGCAGGCGCAAGGATCTGGGTACAAAACCGTGTCGATTTAAGCCAGAACGGTAATTTGATTATGGTCGCAGTAACCTTAGTGCTGGGCGCGGGTGATTTTGCTCTCACGCTGGGCGGTTTTACGTTGGGAGGGATCGGTACAGCAACCTTTGGCGCGATTTTACTCAATGCGTTGTTAAGCAGAAGGTTGGTTGACGTTCCACCGCCAGAAGTTGTTCATCAGTAGCCATAAATAGAAAACCGCCGGGGTAACCGGCGGTGATGACTTTTTGACGAGCTTCAGACAAAAATGCATGCGTCATTGATTAGCCCGGCTAGTTGTCGCTTTTGCCGTGACTGCTCTTGCCACCTTTTTTACCTGCTTCAGATGCGCGCTGCGGGTCATTTTTGAAATTACCCCCGCTGTGCTGTCCACCTTTTTTACCTGCTTCTGATGCTCTTTCGCGGTCTTCTGCAAAATTGCCGGAACCGCCTCGATGGTTTGCCATTACTGACCTCCGTCTGGGTATAGACATCATATTGCATAGAATTAACGCGGCGTATGGCGGCTGCCATATTTTCGCTACGTGGGACTAAGCTTAGTGAACTGACGCGGGCAGACCCGCGTTTAGTAATATCCTGCAACAGCTTCTTAGCGAGAATAGATATCATCTCCAATAATTATCCATAAGCCGCTCTTATGATTAAAAAAACGCGATGAGATAAAAATGTGTCATTTTGCGACAAAATTACGTGCTTGTGAAAGTTGTTATAAATCAAATAAGTGGTTGTGAAATTTGCACTCTGAAAAGGACGTCTTATCTTTAAATAAGTGGTAGCGAATCGCTACGGAATAGAGATAACACGAGGAGTGGTTAGAAATGGCTAAAGTTCTGGTGCTTTATTATTCCATGTACGGACATATCGAAACGATGGCACGCGCAGTCGCTGAGGGTGCAAGCAAAGTGGATGGCGCAGAAGTTGTCGTTAAGCGTGTACCGGAAACCATGCCGCCGCAATTATTTGAAAAAGCAGGTGGTAAAACGCAAACTGCACCGGTTGCAACCCCGCAAGAACTGGCCGATTACGACGCCATTATTTTTGGTACACCTACCCGCTTTGGCAACATGTCCGGTCAAATGCGTACCTTCCTCGACCAGACGGGCGGCCTGTGGGCTTCCGGCGCACTATACGGAAAACTGGCGAGCGTCTTTAGTTCCACCGGTACTGGCGGCGGTCAGGAACAAACCATCACATCCACCTGGACGACCCTTGCGCATCACGGCATGGTAATTGTCCCCATTGGCTACGCAGCGCAGGAATTATTTGACGTTTCACAGGTTCGCGGCGGTACGCCGTACGGCGCAACCACCATCGCAGGCGGTGACGGTTCACGCCAGCCAAGCCAGGAAGAACTGTCTATTGCTCGTTATCAAGGGGAATATGTCGCAGGTCTGGCAGTTAAACTTAACGGCTAATCTTCAACAGGAGGATACGCATGCCAACTCAAGAAGCGAAAGCTCATCACGTCGGTGAATGGGCATCTCTGCGCAATACGTCGCCGGAAATAGCCGAGGCCATTTTCGAAGTCGCCGGGTACGACGAAAAAATGGCGGAAAAGATTTGGGAAGAAGGTAGCGATGAAGTGTTAGTCAAAGCCTTTGCTAAGACCGATAAAGATTCGCTTTTTTGGGGCGAACAGACCATCGAACGTAAAAACGTTTAATACGCGACTCCCCCGCTTCACGCGGGGGAGTTTTCTGTTATTTCACCGCTTCATTCAATACGCTATCAAACTTATCCATTGGGCAGAAACCGTTGGCATCTATCGGACAACCGCTTAATTCCAGCGTCACGCGCTGCGCAGGTGCCTGAAGGGTTAACGCGTCAGCATTACGTAACTGTTCTGCACTCTGGTACACATACTCGATTTTCATCAGGTCGCGATTGGCTTTGCTGTCATGCCAACGCTGGAAAACGATTTTGCCGCCAATCGGCGTGCGTTCGTTCTGGTCATGCAACTGATACGGTTTGAAATCCAGCGCCGTTAACAGAGAGGCAATGTTGGAGTCGTGCCCAACTAACACCGTGATTTTCGGTGCACTGGTGCGATCGGTGACCAGGGCTTTGTCGATATAACTGACCAGCGGTTTCGCAACATTGCGCGCCACTTCCGGTGAGGTAAACAGGCTGTCCTGGTAACCGTTTTTAAGCTTCGACAACACCTTCCACTGCTGGTCAGATTTGATTTCTCCCCAGGCCACCTGATCCATCGGAAAACCTTCGTAGTATTGCAAAGTAAACGCATCTACCAGCGAGTTGCCGACTTTCAGCGGCCCGGAAACACCTGGTTCTTGTTGATACTTCGCGCTAAAGGTATTTTTGCCATCCACCAGCGAACATTGTTGTTTCTCTTTACAGGCAGGGGAATCTTTATAGTTAACGATTTTTTCCAGTAGCTGGTAGCTGTCGGTAAGCTGGAGTTTGCTGAGCTCTTTCTCCATTGCCGCCACCGCCTGTTCACTGAATGCGGCGGAATCATCGGTGATCACTGGGTTAAAGGTTGGGTCCATAGTGCCCATTTTTTCCTGGTGATGCACAGGAATATCACACCCGGGGAATGCGCCGGTAATAAAGAACTGTGCAGTGGCGACGGTGCGTTGCAGACTATTGGCATAGGCATAAACGGTGTCCGGCGGCGGGCATTCCCCCGATTTCACCATCCCCTGTTCTGCCAGCCATTCACGCATGTAATGGCCCATATACACTTCGAGCACGCCACCTTTGGTGGTGAGTTGCCCACCGGGGACGTCCCATTCTGGCCATTTATTCGGCGTCGACTGCTCCAGCACACTGCCATTGTTCGCCAGCGGCGCACGTAAGTTATGGCGGCTCATCATGAGCACTTGCTGTAGCTGATAGCCTTCCGGTACGGTTTGTGCCTGAGCATTTGAAGCGAGTAAAACTATCCCTGCCACAGTTGCGGCGATTAGCGTTTTGTTCATTCCTGGCACCTCTTTTGTTATCAATCACTAAAGAGTGTGACAGAAATATGACTTTTTTCCGGGAACAGGTTCGCAAAATGGCTTGTTGAAAACCTGTTTTTCTATATACATCTTCAAAAACAGGCAAGGTTTGACGCAAACTATGCCTGATTAGCCCCTGCCTCGCGTACGCCGCTGATAATTGCACCCGTGGCTAAACAGAATATCTGCGGCGTTACCAATACAGAGACAATATTTAACAATAAAAAAGTGTGAGACTAATAACAATGGTTTTTAGCATATGCCTTTGCCATTAAATTGCATAACGATTTAAATAGTCAAGTTGCGCATTCATTTCCTTATTGTTTAACTTGTAAGCCTGAGCAAAAAGTTCAGGAGGGAGGTAAACGTCATAATGATTGCCGGTATTTATTAAATAACCATACTCAAGATCTTCATCTGTTGAAAAGGATTCATTTCCCAAGGAGATTGATGCCACATTACTATTAACAATAAATAATGAGCAAATGCTATCTGAAAGAACAGCAAGAAAATTCTTCACCGCTTTAATCCTATCCGACGTGTCGGTATCTAAAGCAAGCAAATTCTTGTTATCATTAAATATAAACTCGGGTAAATGCAGGATACATTTTTCGTTATTCAAGCAACTATCAATGAATTCTTTTTTAAAAAACAGAAAGCTCCATGACATAAGACTACCCACACCCTGAATTTTGTTGTCAGATTGCAGATCAACGCCAAATAATGTCTTAACATCTTCCCTGAGATCACAAAATGCAGCATCAACAAGAGCCTCGATTGTTGGTTTATCAACAATTTTAATAAACTCTTCGTATACTTCCTTTTGCGTCTTATGACTGCCCAGCGCCCATGAATAATCATGTTGTTTTAAAACCAGTATGGCTCTTAACAGACAATATCCATCGCCATCTACTGGAGCGTATTTTAATTCATAAGTTTTATTAATTTCACTCTGAATAAAAGATATACCAGACAAATCAATACCAGTATCTAAATCAGATATTCCCGGCGTATTTATCTGTTCTGGCTGGACACTTATATTTTCATCTTCTAAACAATACTCAGAAAAAACATCATCACACGCATTAATGTTTTCAATATATTCCATAAAGCCATACCAATAATAACCTTTAAAATCTGTGATAGACTCTGACCCTCTGCCCGGTAAGGACACTCTAACAATATCAACATCTTCAACATATTGTATAGTATATGTAATACCTCCTGAAACCCCTGAATAAATTTGTTTATCATTAGTACGCAATGTTTTCATAAATAATGATAAATCATTATCATTCTGTATTTCCTCAAATTCTTTTTCTAGTGAATCGCATTCCAGGCATGGAATGTAGTCTTCAGCTTGTTGACGTCTGATTTCTTTATACAACTGAATAAAACACACAAGTGTGTTTTCAAAAAGCGTGATTGAATATTTTTGATTTTTTTCGTGCTCATTTTTTATATTGCTCCATGCTTCTTTCAAATAATTATTTGCAGTGCAACTAATTCCATGTATATTACTACTCATATATAGCGCCTATAAAATTTAATAAATAATGACGCCCCAGTTAAACTTAAAGTGCCTGTTTCAACTATCAAAAATCGCTCACCCTTTTTCACCTGTTTAAAATATGTTCAACACCCCACCTTGAGGCGACCTCCTCTCCGCGATGATTTCAATAACATATTCTGTGTTGGCATATGAAATTTTGAGGATTACCCTACACTTATAGGAGTTACCTTACAGGGGTTCCTTCAATTTGAGTTGATTTACGCGAGATAACGCTATGGAATTAAAGGATTATTACGCCATCATGGGCGTGAAACCGACGGACGATCTCAAGACAATCAAGACCGCCTATCGTCGACTGGCCCGTAAATACCATCCTGATGTCAGCAAAGAACCGGATGCCGAAGCCCGCTTCAAAGAGGTCGCTGAAGCCTGGGAAGTGTTAAGTGATGAACAACGTCGCGCTGAGTATGATCAGATGTGGCAACATCGCAACGATCCGCAATTTAGCCGTCAGTTCCAGCATGGCGACGGTCAGAGTTTTAACGCCGAAGATTTTGACGATATCTTCTCGTCAATTTTCGGTCAGCATGCCCGCCAGAGCCGTCAACGCCCCGCCACACGCGGCCACGATATTGAAATCGAAGTGGCGGTATTCCTCGAAGAAACGCTTACTGAGCATAAGCGTACCATCAGCTATAACCTGCCGGTTTATAACGCCTTTGGCATGATCGAACAGGAAATCCCGAAAACGCTGAATGTGAAGATCCCGGCGGGCGTCGGCAATGGTCAACGCATCCGCCTGAAAGGCCAGGGGACGCCGGGCGAAAACGGCGGTCCAAATGGCGATTTGTGGCTGGTGATTCATATTGCGCCACATCCGCTGTTCGATATTGTCGGCCAGGATCTGGAAATTGTGGTGCCGGTTAGCCCGTGGGAAGCGGCGCTGGGTGCTAAAGTCACCGTTCCAACACTGAAAGAAAGCATTTTGCTGACTATCCCACCTGGCAGTCAGGCCGGGCAACGATTGCGCGTTAAAGGCAAAGGTCTGGTGAGCAAAAAACAGACCGGCGATCTGTATGCGGTACTGAAAATCGTGATGCCGCCGAAACCGGATGAAAACACTGCCGCGCTATGGCAGCAACTGGCAGACGCCCAGTCGTCTTTTGATCCACGTAAAGATTGGGGGAAAGCATAATGGCTAATGTTACGGTGACTTTTACTATTACCGAATTTTGCCTGCATACCGGCATCTCTGAAGAGGAGTTGAATGAAATTGTCGGTTTGGGGGTGGTTGAACCGCGTGAGATCCAGGAAACAACCTGGGTATTTGACGACCATGCCGCCATTGTGGTGCAACGTGCGGTACGCCTGCGTCATGAACTCGCTCTGGACTGGCCGGGGATCGCGGTGGCGCTGACGTTAATGGATGATATTGCGCACCTGAAGCAGGAAAACCGCCTGCTGCGCCAGCGGCTTTCCCGGTTTGTAGCTCATCCGTGATGTGTGTTTGCCGGATGTGATGACGCATCCGGCAACTGCGCCCTAATGCCTGATGCGACGCTAAACGCGTCTTATCAGGCCAACAAACGACGTTATCTGTTTTGGTGGTCGCACTCCACTAACACCAGCAATAACTGGCTTAATGCCGCGTAAAAACCAAAGCTGTCATACTGATGGCAACGCGCAGCAAACTCTGGTAACCATTGCCACAGCGCCGTCAGCGTTTTTTGCCGCAAACTGTCGATTCTTCGCGCAGGAACGGTCCCCTCTCCCAGCGAAAAATGCAGATGGCTGAGCAACTCGAGATAGATCGCCAGATGATCTGCCGGTTCGTTGAAATTGCCGCTGGTTTCCATCCCTGCCTCAACTAACAAGCGTTTAATCTCTTGCTCGTCCTGTTTGTAGGCCGATGCATACGGCAGCGCAGCTTGTTTGTCGGTCATCAGAAACAGGCCGCAAAAGTCAGCGGCCAGTTCCAGACGGGCATCGTCACGTACGGTCAGGGCTGCAATACGGTTTTCCAGCTCATTCACCGCCGCAGTGAGCGGCGGTTCACTTTTCAGCAACGAAAACCATTCAGCCATCTGCGCACTGGCGATTTGCGTCAGTTGTTCATCGTCCAGTTCACGGGAGAACAACTGCGCCAGCCAGGCGTAAACACAGGCAATCTGTTGTGCTGTCAGCGTGGTCATGATTTCACCTGCGACGCGGGAACATATTCGCACTGCGCCACCATCTCCACGGGGCCGTTAAACGCCGTTACCTGCTCCACTGTTCCGTTGTACTTCTCAATTTCCACCAGCGTAGTGTGCGCACTGGTCGCCTGCGCCAGCTGAGAAGTACCGATGTCGATGGTCAACACGTTGGGGTTACCGTATTTGCACAGCGCACCAGGCTCGCCGCCTTTATCTGGATCGTACCATGCCCCTTCATGAATTCGCGCCACGCCGGGTGCATAACGGTCAGAAACCACTGCCCCTGCCAACACCTGACCGCGAGCGTTAAAGACGCGTACCACATCACCGTTACGAATACCGCGTGCGCTGGCATCCTGCGGGTTAATGAACACTGGCTCTTTGCCCGCTACCGTATATTGCTGACGCAGCGTTTCCGACTCACATAACTGCGAGTGAAGTCGGAAATCAGGATGCACAGATTGCAGATGCAACGGATACTTCTGCGAGCCAGGCCCACCGTGGGAGCGTTCGATTTTCTCAAACCACATCGGATGCCCCTGACAATCGTCGTAGTTCATATCGGCGATAGTTTTCGAGTAGATCTCAATCAGGCCACTCGGCGTGCCCAGCGGTTCGAGATCCGGATCTTCGCGGAATGCCTGGTGACGAACAAACATCTGCGGATGGTCAAACTCGACGTACTCCTTGTTATTCCAGAAGTCATCAAACGCTGGCAGATGAACGCCGCGTCCTTTGCCTTGTTGTACACCTTCCTGCCAGATGCGTTTCAGCCAGCCCATTTCGTCCAGCCCTTCGGTAAAGGCTTCTTCGCGATTAAAGCGACGGCACAGCTCGCGGAAAATATCAAAGTCGTTGCGCGCCTCGAACTGCGGCGGCACGACCTGTTTCATGGCGATAATGCCACGGTTGGAGTGGTTGCCATACTGGTCGAGATCGTTACGCTCAAACTGCGTGGTCGCAGGCAGCACGATATCGGCAAAGCGGCAGGTTGAGGTCCATTGGTTATCTATGGCGATAACCGTTTCCAGCTTGCGCCAGCCTTCAATAATGCGGTTGATCTGCTGATGGCGATGGAACGGGTTAGTTCCGGCAAAAATACACATTTTCAGCGGCGGTAGTTTTACCGATTTACCGTTCCAGTTGATCACTTTCCCCGGTTCGAGGATCGCATCGATAAAACGGGCAATCGGAATGGTGCTGCTGTAACCTTTGTAGTCACTGTTGTCGTGAACAGGCGGAATCGACGTAGAGCCGGAGAAACCACTCAGAATAACGCCTTTACGCCCCGGCGTGCCTGCGCCGTTATAGTGCCAGCCAAAACCAAAGCCACCACCTGGCAGGCCAATTTGCCCCAGCATCGCCGCCAGAACGACAATCATCCACGCCCACTGTTCACCGTGCTGCATACGCTGAACGCACCAGCCAGCAATAATTTGCGTTCTGTTCGCCGCCATCTGCCGCGCCAGCCCACGAATGGTTTCGGCATCAATGCCGGTCAGTTTTTCAGCCCATGCGGCATCTTTCGGCTGACCGTCTTTCTCACCCAGCAGATACGGCAGGAACTGCTCAAAACCTACACAGTAGTTAGCGAGGAAGTTTTTGTCGTACAGGTTTTCACTGTACAGCGTATGCGCCAGCGCCAGTTGCAGCGGCACGTCAGTTTGCGGGTTAACCGCAATGTGCTTCACATGCTCGCGCCCCAGATACTCATGGGTGGATGTGACAACCGGATCGATGCTGATGACCTCAATTTCACCGGCGGCGACTTTCGCTTTTAGCTGCTCGTAATATTCATAAACATCGTGATCCGGGCACCACCAGTTCGCTTGCTGGTTTTTCAGCAAATCGGAGCCCCACAGCACAATGGTTTTGCTGTTCTGCAATACCAGCGGCCAGGAGGTTTGCTGTTCATACACTTCCATCGAACCGACTACGCGCGGCAGGATCACCTGCGCAGCACCGGTAGAGTAATCTCCGCCCGTACCAACGCTATTACCATGCAAGGCAATCGCTTTCGCCAGCATCCCCGAAGCGTTATGGAACATCCCCGTCGATTGCCAACCACTGGCGGTCAGCAAGGCACTCGGCCCGTGCGTTTTCTGCACACGTTCCAGTTCTTCATAGAACATGTCGAGGGCTTCATCCCAACTCACGCGCACAAAACGGTTATCACCGCGCTGGGAGGTGTCGCTCAGATGGCGCTTACGCAGCCAGTCCACACGTACCATCGGGTAACGAATACGCGCCGCGTTGTGTACGTGATCCGGCAATCCGGCGATCATTTTCGACGGATATTTATCCAGTTCGAACGGTTTTGCCGCCACAAAGCGACCCTCCTTCACCGTCGCGCGGATAGCCCCCCAGTGCGACCCGGTAAGAATGCCCTCTTTCGAGGTGACAGCCTCAGTCGCCGCTTGCGCCGCAGTCGCACTGCGCGGCGTTAACAATGACGGCCCCAGCATCCCGGCGACGGTTAAGCCGCCGAGTTGTGCCAGAAAACGCCGACGTGATGCCTGAAAGAGATCGTTATTGTTCATTATTTTTCTTCCTTCTTATCGCCGTGAGCCTTACCTGCGGTGTCAGACGCATTCATTTGGAGATATTTCAACAAGGTGCGTTCTTCACGTTTATCGAGGCTGGTAAAGCCAATCATGCCGTTGAGCGTGCCGATCCAACCGTTAGCGTCAAAGTGAGAGATTTCCGGTGCGCCGTGGCACTGGTTACAGGTGCCGTTGTACAACGAATCCGCATAAGCCCAGATCGGTTTGATATCGTTCACCATGTCACCTTTCTTCATCCACGCAGTGGCCTGCAATTTGCTCCACTCAGTATTGGTGTCGGCAACGGTAGTTTTCTCCAGCGTTTTCACCTGCTGCTGCACATCACCACGAATCGAGGCAACAAAGATGCGTTTACCTGGGAACTGGGTGAGAACACGCTGACGTCCGGCGCTTTCCGTCCAGCCGGTAATTTCAATTTGCAGCCAGTCGCCGTCACGTTTAAGGACTTTCACTTCCGAGGCAGGCAGCAGAGAACCAGAGGCTTCTTTATCGCCTTTCGCCGCATAAATCGGCTTAATATCAATGGAGTACAGTGTGTCGCCACTGTCATTAGCACTGGCGCGCAGCTCATCGAACTGCTTACGGAAGCCGCTACTCATATCCGGCAACTGGTGGGCAATACCTTTATGACAGTCGATGCAGGATTGATTATCTTTCGCTGCCACCTTCATCTGACGCGCCGCTTCAGGATGCTGCTTCGCATGATCCATCGCGTCGTAGTTATGGCAGGAGCGGCAGGTTGCCGAGTTGTTTTCTTTCATTCGCGCCCATTCACGCTCGGCAAGTTCCGCGCGTTTGGCTTCGAATTTTTCAGGTGTATCAATAGAGTGGGCAATAAAGGTCTGGTAGATATCGTTGCTCGCTTCCAGTTTGCGCTTCACCATGCCTGGAATATCCGGCGGGATATGACAGTCATGGCATTCAGCTCGCACGCCAGAGGCGTTCTGGAAATGCACCGACTGTTTATATTCTTCATACACCGGTTGCATACTGTGGCAACTGACACAAAATTCGGTTGTGCTGGTGACTTTGATCCCAACGTGTGGCAATACAATCAGCGCAATGCCAATCACAATCCCAATAGCGACCAGCGCCAGTACCGACCAACGAGCACTGGGTCGGCGTAGCGCGTTCCAGAATTTCCGCATAATAGCCCCTGTAAAATTATGGTTTAGTGAAGCGATCTTAATGAGTAAATATGAACAGCGGCACTGGTCAGGATGAACGGCTTACGGCAGAATATGAACAGATATGAACAGAATGAGTAAAACTCTCTGATGCCACATCACATTGTTATTGTTGAAGATGAACCGGTTACCCAGGCGCGATTACAATCCTACTTCACTCAGGAGGGGTATACCGTTTCCGTTACGGCGAGCGGTGCCGGGCTGCGGGAAATTATGCAGAATCAGCCGGTGGATTTAATTCTGCTGGATATCAATTTGCCCGATGAAAATGGCCTGATGTTAACTCGCGCCCTGCGAGAACGCTCAACGGTAGGGATTATTCTGGTTACCGGACGCAGCGATCGGATTGACCGTATTGTTGGGCTGGAAATGGGTGCAGACGATTATGTCACCAAACCGCTGGAACTGCGCGAACTGGTGGTACGAGTGAAAAATCTGCTCTGGCGAATCGACCTCGCGCGACAGGCGCAACCACTCACTCAGGACAACTGCTATCGCTTTGCGGGTTATTGCCTGAATGTGTCGCGCCATACGCTGGAGCGAGATGGCGAGCCAATTAAACTGACCCGCGCAGAGTATGAAATGTTGGTGGCATTTGTGACGAATCCGGGCGAAATTCTCAGCCGTGAACGTCTGCTGCGTATGCTTTCTGCGCGTCGGGTGGAAAACCCTGACCTGCGCACCGTCGATGTGTTAATTCGTCGTTTACGCCATAAACTCAGCGCGGATTTACTGGTGACGCAACATGGTGAAGGTTATTTCTTAGCCGCTGATGTGTGCTGATAATAATAGACCGGACGAAATCCCCCCGGTGACAGCGAGCGGTGGATATGTTCGCGGTCGGCATTTTTCGGCGTCAGAACTAAAATCGGTGGGCTGACATTATCAGACACCGATTGCCCCTGTAATTGCCTGATGGCCTGCTCAACCGCCAGTTCCCCCTGCCAGACCATTTGATCGCTGGCAGCCATAATCACTCTTCCCCGCTTCAGCCCGCGATACACCTGATGTGAAAGATAAAACGATACCACGGTAAGCGGCGTTTTCAGGTTACGCCCTTCCCCCATTGCCGCCTCTGCCGCAATGGCCGTTCCGGCAACGACGTCGATTTCTGGATGGCGCTCCAGCATCTCCTGCAACAGGTTACGCTGGATTTCAATATCGTTATCACCAAGCGCAATATCAACAATACGCACCGGGCTTCCGGCAATGGCTGCGCGAAAACCCTCGACCATCTCCTTACTGCCCCCGGCGTTATCGGGTCCGGGCATCAACAGCACGTTCAGTGGTTTACCGTGCGCCCATTGCACCAGATATCGCCCAGGTTGATAGCCCATCTGAAACCAGGGTACACCAACGCGGCTTTTCACCTGGGGAGCATCAATAGCATTTACCAGTTCGATCACCGGCAGACTTGCTACCTGCTTTTGCAGGTCGGGAAATGACGTCGTGCTACTACCGAGCAAAATGGCCTCTGCGCCCCACTGTTTACACTGGTCGATTTGTGCTTGCTGGGTAGCCAACTGGCTGTAGCCGCCTGCCTCCAGCACTTTTAAATCCACACCGTAGCGGCGAGCAGCCTCCTGCATACCATAGTTCAACGATAACCAGTATGAATCTTTCAGGCTGGGATAAAGCGCGCACAGTTTCCATGCGCGTTTGGCTTTAAGCGGCGTAGAGGCTTGTACCGTGTAATGCTGCGCATCATGCCAGCGCAACAGGTTATCAGCCGAAAATGCCGACAACATGAAAAGGGAAAGAAGTAAAAATAGCAGTACGCGCATGATAGCCTCATCAATAATAAGGCTTTATGCTAGATGCATTCCACTTTGCGACTCAACCTTTTTCACCTTAAGTGCACCGACCGTGAATTTAACCCTGACCCGAAGACTCTGGATGGGCTTTGCCCTGATGGCGCTGTTAACCCTGACCAGTACCCTGGTGGGATGGTACAACCTGCGCTTTATCAGCCAGGTGGAAAAAGACAACACTCAGGCATTGATTCCTACCATGAATATGGCGCGCCAGTTGAGCGAAGCCAGCGCCTGGGAACTTTTCGCCGCGCAGAACCTGACCAGTGCCGATAACGAAAAGATGTGGCAGGCGCAGGGGCGAATGCTCACCGCACAAAGCCTGAAGATTAATGCGTTGCTGCAAGCGTTACGGGAACAAGGTTTTGATACCACCGCTATTGAACAACAGGAGCAGGAGATCTCCCGTTCGTTACGTCAGCAAGGGGAACTGGTGGGGCAGCGTTTGCAACTGCGCCAGCAACAACAGCGACTCAGTCAGCAGATAGTCGCCGCCGCCGATGAGATCGCACGCCTGGCGCAAGGTCAGGCGAATAATGCGGCAACCTCCGCCGGAGCGACCCAGGCCGGGATTTACGATTTGATCGAACAACATCAGCGTCAGGCCGCAGAAAGTGCACTCGATCGGCTGATTGATATCGATCTTGAGTATGTTAACCAGATGAATGAACTGCGCCTTAGCGCCCTGCGGGTGCAGCAAATGGTGATGAATCTGGGGCTGGAACAGATCCAGAAAAATGCGCCAACGCTGGAAAAGCAGCTCAATAATGCGGTGAAAATTCTGCAACGTCGGCAAATACGCATTGAAGATCCGGGAGTTCGTGCTCAGGTTGCAACAACGTTAACTTCCGTTAGCCAATATAGCGATTTGCTGGCGCTGTATCAGCAGGACAGTGAAATCAGTCATCGCCTGCAAACTCTCACGCAAAATAACATCGCCCAGTTCGCGCAGTTTAGTAGCGAAGTCAGTCAACTGGTCGACACCATTGAGCTGCGTAATCAGCACGGTCTGGCGCATCTGGAAAAAGCCAGTGCACGCGGGCAGTACAGCCTGTTATTGCTGGGGATGGTTTCACTTTGCGCACTGATTCTGATCCTCTGGCGCGTGGTTTATCGCTCAGTCACGCGTCCACTTGCCGAACAAACGCAGGCGCTGCAACGCTTACTGGACGGTGATATCGACTCCCCTTTTCCGGAAACCGCTGGCGTGCGGGAGCTGGACACCATCGGGCGGCTGATGGATGCGTTTCGCAGCAGTGTTCATGCACTGAATCGCCACCGCGAACAGCTGGCGGCACAGGTCAAAGCGCGTACAGCTGAATTGCAGGAACTGGTGATAGAACACCGACAGGCACGGGCGGAAGCAGAAAAAGCCAGCCAGGCAAAATCGGCGTTTCTGGCGGCGATGAGCCATGAGATCCGCACACCGCTGTACGGTATTCTCGGCACCGCACAGCTGCTGGCAGATAACCCCGCACTTAACGCCCAGCGCGATGATTTGCGCGCAATTACTGACTCTGGTGAATCGTTGCTGACCATCCTCAACGATATTCTCGATTATTCGGCTATCGAAGCAGGCGGCAAGAATGTTTCGGTCAGCGATGAACCCTTTGAACCGCGCCCGCTGCTGGAAAGTACCCTGCAATTAATGAGCGGACGGGTGAAAGGTCGCCCGATTCACCTGGCAACAGAAATTGCCGACGATGTACCGACTGCGTTAATGGGCGATCCGCGGCGTATTCGTCAGGTCATTACCAACCTGTTGAGCAACGCTCTGCGTTTCACCGACGAAGGGCACATTATCCTGCGTAGTCGCACTGATGGCGAACAATGGCTGGTCGAAGTGGAAGACAGCGGCTGCGGTATTGATCCCACGAAACTGGCTGAAATCTTCCAGCCATTTGTTCAGGTTAGCGGCAAACGCGGCGGCACCGGGCTGGGGCTGACTATCAGTAGCCGTCTGGCCCAGGCGATGGGCGGCGAACTGAGCGCCACCAGCACACCGGAGGTTGGAAGCTGTTTTTGTTTACGCTTGCCGTTACGTGTTGCCACTGCCCCCGTGCCAAAAACAGTCAATCAGGCGGTGTGTCTGCACGGTTTACGTTTGCTGTTAATTGAAGATAACCCGCTAACCCAGCGAATTACCGTTGAGATGCTGAACAACAGTGGTGCGCAGGTCGTTGCTGTTGGCAATGCCGCGCAGGCTTTAGAGGCACTGCAAAATAGCGAACCGTTTGCTGCCGCACTGGTGGATTTTGATCTACCGGATATCGACGGCATTACGCTTGCCCGACAACTGGCACAGCAATATCCGTCGCTGGTTTTGATTGGCTTTAGCGCCCATGTCATCGACGAAACGTTGCGCCAGCGTACCAGTTCGCTATTTCGCGGGATTATCCCTAAACCGGTGCCGCGTGAAGTGCTCGGTCAGTTACTGGCGCACTATCTCCAACTGCCAGCTAATAACGAACAACCGCTGGATGTATCGCAACTCAATGAAGATGCTCAGTTAATGGGGACGGAGAAGATCCACGAATGGCTGGTATTATTTACACAACATGCCCTGCCGCTTCTCGATGACATCGACATTGCCCGCGCCAGTGAGGATAGCGAGAAAATAAAGCGTGCCGCGCATCAGCTAAAAAGCAGTTGCTCGAGTCTGGGAATGCGTAGCGCCAGCCAGCTATGCGCACAACTGGAGCAGCAGCCATTATCTGCCCCCCTTCCACACGAAGAAATTACACGCAGTGTTGCCGCTCTGGAAGCATGGTTAATAAGAAAGACCTGAACACGATTTGAATCAATATCAGCCAGTTAAGAACAACTAGAATAGTGGCATTTGGTATGCAACTTAACGGACTGGCAAAATCATGGCAGAGAAAAAAAGAACCCGCTGGCAGCGGCGGCCAGGCACGACGGGCGGCAAATTACCGTGGAATGACTGGCGCAATGCCACGACCTGGCGTAAAGCGACGCAATTATTACTGTTGGCAATTAATATTTATATTGCCATCACGTTCTGGTATTGGGTGCGCTATTACGAAACGGCAGGTAGTACGACATTTGTCGCCAGGCCAGGAGGCATCGAAGGCTGGCTACCGATTGCCGGTCTGATGAATCTGAAATATAGCCTTGCAACAGGCCAGTTACCGTCCGTCCACGCCGCCGCGATGCTGTTATTGGTCGCTTTTATCGTCATCAGTCTATTACTAAAAAAGGCCTTTTGTTCATGGTTATGCCCGGTTGGTACGCTTTCTGAATTAATCGGCGATCTCGGTAACAAACTGTTTGGTCGGCAATTTGTCCTTCCCCGCTGGCTGGATATTCCTCTGCGCGGCGTGAAGTATTTGCTGTTGAGTTTTTTTCTCTATATCGCGTTATTGATGCCCGCTCAGGCGATTCACTATTTTATGTTGTCGCCCTACAGCGTGGTGATGGACGTTAAAATGCTCGATTTCTTTCGTCATATGGGGACCGCGACATTAATCAGCGTGACCGTTTTGCTGATTGTCAGTCTGTTTATTCGCCATGCCTGGTGTCGTTATCTTTGCCCATATGGCGCGCTGATGGGCGTGGTTTCGCTATTGTCGCCGTTTAAGATTCGTCGCAATGCCGAAAGTTGTATCGATTGTGGCAAATGCGCAAAAAATTGCCCATCGCGGATCCCGGTCGATAAATTAATTCAGGTACGAACCGTGGAATGTACCGGTTGTATGACTTGCGTAGAGTCATGTCCGGTAGCCTCAACATTGACCTTTTCACTGCAAAAACCTGCGGCAAATAAAAAAGCCTTTGCGTTGTCTGGCTGGTTAATGACGCTACTGGTTCTGGGGATTATGTTTGCGGTGATTGGTTACGCAATGTATGCGGGAGTATGGCAAAGCCCGGTGCCGGAGGAATTGTACCGACGCTTAATTCCCCAAGCGCCAATGATTGGGCACTAAATTAGCAACAAGCGGAACATCACCTCGCACGGGGTGATGTTCACAAAATCACATTATTTTGATTTTGACATCATAACTTTCAAGCCCGGTCATTTTTTCTCGTGCGGTGAAGCGAATTTCAGAGACTTCTTTCCCTGTATTCTTGTTCAGCTCGGCGATTTTTTGCGCGATAAAGTCAGCGATTTCCGTTTCGGCTTGTTTTTTTAACTCTTCAATATTCACTGTTAACCTCTTCTGGTCTTAAAAGACAGCAACACGCCAGTAAGGTGTTGGTTCCCGGTACCCTGGTCAGGTAAGAAATGTTATAAGCCATCTCCCCGAAAGATTCAATAATCAACAGGTTATCGCTTACTATACATACAGCGTTGAAGAAAAATAAGGCTGATATAAAAAAGGCTCCACGAGGGAGCCTGATATTATTTTGTGAAATCCAGCGGCGCATGGTCAGTGCGTATTTGCAGCGCGACGTTATCAAAGGTGATCATCGTCGATTTACAAAAAATACACTTTGCCCCTAAAGGATTTCGCTCCGTCACATCGAATGCTGATGTGCGGTACTGTGAACCATGACAACATGGACAGCGGAAATGGAGATGTTGAGTAATAACGGCAACCTTAGAGCGTAACAACGTTCGCTGCCGCGGGACCACGTTGCCCCTGCTCAATAGAAAATTCAACTTTCTGATTTTCGTTCAGCGTGCGGAATTCATTGCTCTGGATGGCGGTGAAATGGACGAAAACGTCTTTGCTGCCATCATCAGGAGTGATAAAGCCAAAACCTTTATCTGCGTTAAACCATTTTACTAAACCAGTCATTTTATTAGACATATTTTACTTCCTTCATTTTGGGCCTTTTGGCAAACAGGGCTTTAATACAGAAACTACTTAGTGTTCAGGAGAGAGACTCAAAAGAAGGGGATAATGCCTGATAATGAGAACTGCTTTAGTAAACTACTTTGTATGCTGTCTGTCTTTCAAACCGACGCAGCTATTAACGCATGATAATTGAGATTAATCAAATTTTATTTTAGCCGTCCGGCGGTCTTAAATATCGCTGGCTTTATTTTATTAACCCCGTATAGTGCAGCGCAGTATTTTCAGTAAGGAATTTGTTTGTCCCGTAAAATGACAGGAATTGTCAAAACCTTTGATCGCAAAAGCGGCAAAGGATTCATTATCCCCTCCGACGGTCGTAAAGAAGTCCAGGTCCATATTTCCGCATTCACTCCCCGCGACGCAGAAGTGCTTATACCAGGATTACGTGTGGAATTTTGCCGCGTAAATGGCCTGCGAGGACCAACAGCGGCAAATGTTTATTTGTCTTGATGGAGAGCGCACGCCGGTATGCGTGCTTCATTCACGATTTGCGTAAAACCTGCCAACGAACACATGCCCTGCGCATTTCGCTCTTCACATCCTGCCAGGGTCAGTTTCACCTCTCCGGGCGGCGTATTTAATGACAGCGGCGTTTTATCACGCATCTGCTGTAAAGTCTGGAAGACCAGCGAAACCTGAATCCACTGGCTGTTATCGCTTAGCCGACGCCAGCGTTCAAACAGCAGTTCCCCCCCTGGCGGCGTGTTATCCGGCTGACCTGGAAGCGTCCAGTTGAGCTCCAGTGCGCCGCCGAGATTTGCCAGATTAGTATCGTGTCCGGCGATAAACAGCACTGAAGTGGGTAATGTTACACCATACGCCTGTTTTTGCGGTGGATGGGGCGTCAACGCTGTCATGATCAAATCCAACAACGGGGTGGCGCGGCTGCGGGCAACCTCTGGCGTGCGTTGTAGCAAATAAAACTGCGCGTTATGCAAACTTAGCAACGTGTTCCACTGGTGTGAATCGGTGATCCTTCCCCACCCCGGCTCCGGCATTCCCTGTGCTTGTTGCAGGAGAAATATTTCCGTCAGCATTGATGCGAGGCTTACCGCACCGGTTAATGAGACATTGTCGGCGCTCACCTTGAGTTCCGATGGTAATGCCTGCGTTAATGAACAGCTTTTGTCCTGTTTCTCACGGTTAAGGCACAAGTTTGATTGCGGGAAATTAAGCACCCGTTCCAGTTCGCGAAACGCCGTTTGCCGATGCCCGGTAAAGTCAGCAATTGACCCTCCTGCCCTGCTGAGGATCGCGTCAGTCACGTTCGCGTTATCCAGTTGGCAAACGCCAGTTTTTAGAGGATTAAATAACGGATCGGGACTGGACGTATCTGCCTGGGTATGTACGGTTATTGCACAGTCAGGTGCCAGCCCGGCGGCGAAGGCTTCGCCTGTTTTACGGGTACGCTCGTCGACATCAGCAATAATCGCGACCTGACCAGACTGCGGGCAGCCCTTTTTCGCCAGCAATCCATCGGCTACCAGACGCTGGCGTTGGTAATGTCCGAGATAGGCGATTAGCTCACCACCGCGCGGTGTCAGCCATCCCAGTTTTACCGGCCATGTTGGCCATGCGTCTGGGGTGACATCCTGCATCAGTTGCGTGGCCTTGGTTGGGGCACGCACACCATGACGACTGACAATCACCACACTTTCCAGCTTCAGCTCCGGCTCACTCTGAGCGAATGCAGATTGCGGGGTGAACGGAATCAGAAGAGATAAGAATGGGATCAAGATCGCTTTCATCGATATGTTTCCGCTTTTCATATCTGACATTATTGATTGCCTGATGCGACGCTAATGCGCCTCATCAGGCTTACGTTCGTTAACTTTTCAGACGCGGGTCCAGCCATACCAACACAAGGGTGGAGAGCGAACACATCAACAAAATGCCGACGAACCAAAGTAAATACCACATTGTTCCTGCTCCTTAGTACAGCTCGTTTTCGTTACGGCGGAGAGTTTCTGTCGTCATGCGCCCCCACATTTTGTAGTAGCTCCAGAGAGTGTAGAGCAACACAATGGGCAAAAATATCAGCACGATTACCAACATAATGCTCAGCGTCAGCTGACTGGAAGTACTGTCCCACAACGTCAGGCTGGAGATCGGACTCACGCTTGACGGCATGACAAAGGGGAACAGCGTGATGCCTGCCGTGAAAATCACGCCAAATTGCATCAATGACGCCATCAAAAATCCCCAACCCGGGCGACCACGATAAATCGCCATCACCGTCAGCAATGGGCAGAAGAACCCCAGCAGCGGGAAGATCCACAGAACGGGCGATTCGACGAAATTATTCATCCAGGCACCAGGTAGCACTGCCACCAGTTTCATTAACGGATTGGAAGGACCGTTAGCATCCTGGGCGAGCAGTACAAAGCCATCAATACCGACCCACAGCCAGTAACCCGCCAGCAAAAAGCAGAGCATCACCAGCAGTGCGGCGCGTTTGGTCGCCAGCTGTGAACGCAGATGAATCGCACCAACAGTTTTTAGTTGTAACCAGACGCCACCTTGCAAAATCACCATCCCAAGGCTGAGCAATCCGCACAATAAAGGGAATGGCGTCAGCAGTTGCCAAAAGCTGCCGAGATATTCCACGCGTAATTGCGGTGTGAAGGCAAACGGCACGCCGAGCAGCAAGTTGCCGAAGGCAATACCGAAGACTACCGGCGGTACCAGACTGCCGATGACCAGTCCGGCATCCCACATTTTACGCCAGCGTGCATCGGCGATTTTTCCGCGATAATCGAAGGCCAGCGGGCGGAAGAACAGCGAGCACAGCACCAGAATCATCGCCACATAAAAGCCGGAAAACGCCGCTGCATACACTCTGGGCCAGGCGGCAAATAATGCCCCACCTGCGAGGATTAACCAGACCTGATTGCCTTCCCAGTGCGCGCCAACGCTGTTTATCACTATCCGGCGTTCATCATCATTACGCGCCACCAGCGGCAGCAGACAGCCGATCCCCATGTCAAATCCATCGGAGATCATAAAGACCACCAGGATCACGCCAATCAGCAGCCACCAGATGAAGCGCAATGTTTCATAATCAAACATGATTTTCTCCTTTACCCCTGTTGCTGCGTCGGTTGTTCACTCTGCATCGCGCTCGGCCCCAGACGGGCATATTTCTGCATCAGGTAGACTTCGGCGATTAAGAACAGGGTGTAAAGCCCTACGATCATGATCAGTGAGAAAGCCAGTTGTCCTGTGGTTAAAGCGGAGTGCGCGGAGTATGTCGGTAAGATGTCCTGTATCGCCCACGGCTGACGACCAAACTCGGTCATAAACCACCCGGCTTCAATCGCAATCCACGGCAGCGGCAAACTCGAGAGCGCCATTTTCAGCACCCAGCGATGCTGGTCAATTTTGCCACGCAGCGTCTGGACAAGCGCAATCAGCATCACCAGTAGCAGCAGAGAACCACAGCCCACCATGATGCGGAAACTCCAGAATACCGGCGCAACCTGAGGTATCGCGCCACGCATCGCCGCCTGGTACTGTGCAGCTGTGACATGATTCATATCCGGCGCATAGCGGGAGAGTAACATGCCGTAACCAAGGTCGCCTTCCAGCTCCCGGAATGCCTGCAACACATGCGGCTCACGATTGCCTTGCGATATTTCCTGCATTAACAGCCAGGCCATACGTCCGCGTTGCAAGCGTGGGTAGGTTTCAGCCATCAAATTCTTCAGACCCGGCACGGGTTTATCTAATGAGTGAGTGGCGAGGATCCCTAGCAGCGCAGGAATTTTGATGGCAAAGGCGTTACGCTCTTGATCCTGTTCCGGCCAGGCAACCACATGGAACGGTGCAGGTGCAGGTTCCGTTTGCCACTCCCCTTCCATTGCCGCCAGTTTTACCGGTTGTACTTGCGCGACTTCATACGCCGAACTATCTCCGAGTTGCAGCGTACCGATAATCGCCAGAGTACCGAAGACGGAACCGATGGCAAACGAGCGTAATGCAACATCGCGCTCCCGTCCGCGCAGTAAATACCAGGCGCTGATCGCCATAATAAACATGGCCCCGGTCACGTAGCCCGCCATTACGGTGTGCACAAATTTCACCTGGCTGACCGGGTTAAAGACCAGCTCGCTGAAGCTGGTCATTTCCATACGAAGGGTGTCGATATCAAAATGCGCACCGGTCGGGTATTGCATCCAACCGTTGGCATTCAATATCCACAACGCAGAGAGATTTGAACCGAACGCCACCAGCCACGTCACCAGCAGGTGCTGGTATTTATTCAGCCGTTGCCAGCCGAAGAAGAACAGCCCGACAAAGGTGGATTCGAGGAAGAAGGCCATTAATGCTTCCATCGCCAGCGGTGCGCCAAAAATATCGCCCACATAGTTGGAATAGAATGACCAGTTAGTACCAAACTGAAACTCCATGGTCAGGCCGGTAGCCACGCCAAGAGCAAAGTTGATACCGAAGAGCTTACCCCAGAAGCGCGTCATATCGCGGTAGATCGTTTTGCCGGTGACCACATAAATGGTTTCCATGATAGCCAGCAAAAAAATCAGCCCCAGGGTAAGGGGTACAAATAAAAAGTGATACAGCGCGGTCAGAGCAAACTGCCAGCGCGATAAATCAATGACATCCCACATGCGCACTCCTGTAGGCGAAGAGAGAAAAATAACCCGATAATGGTAGATCTCCCTCTTTATCCTGAAACTCTACGACCAGAGGTATTCGCCGATTGCGATATTCATAAGACTGAAAGCGATACTTACCGTCTTTTTACGTCGGTGCAGCTTCCGCCAGCCACTGACATACCTCGCTAAGCCGCTGCGCAGAGTCGACCAAATCTTCTGGCGCTGCCAGCACCACTTCCGGTATTGGGCAGATTTCATAACTTTCCAGTAAAGGGCCTTTTAAGGTGTCCGTACAGCGTAAATGCCAGACATGGCGTAACCCCGTGGCGTTGATATAGCTCTCGCCATAGCCAATGGTACGAATCTGAATATTTCCCGGCCCACAGAGACGTGAGAGAAAAAACCGATCAGCCTCGCTGATAGGTAATTGCGTCAGATTAATGCTGTGCGGCTGCGCGTCAGGATTACGTACATGTGCCAGTAATTCATGAGCCAACGGTAGGCCATTCATCAGGCCATCAATGGGCGGCGGTAACAGCGAATCTGTCGGCAAGACGTTTTGCGTTGCCGCCTGCCACAATGCCAGCGGCGCGCAGCCAGCCTCCAGTTTGTCCTCCAGCAACTGTTCGCCGCAACGTCTGCGCACCCGCCATAATCCGCAGAAGATCGCCTCCTGTATTTCACTTTCACTGTCGTCAGCCTGCTGAATGCGCACTGACACTTCCCCTTCCCCGAGAAGCGTATTGATAAAGTGACGATCGTCGGCGTTGAGATTTAACAGATCGACTGCCAGTACCTCACCCAGCGGCGGCTGGCGTTCGCTTAGTTGATGTTGTAACTCGTTTAACAGCGCAATCACCTGCGGGCTGTGAGCACATTGCTCCAGGGCCGCCATACTCGGTTCACCATTCACCTGACAGGTGATCGGCAGTGGATTCATGCTGAAACTGTCATCGTTCGGTTGCGTTCCTGGCCCCAGCAGATGGAAAAAAGTTTCGCTCATGAGGCACGCTCCTGCTGCGGTTCGACAAGCCCGCGCATCAGGTTTATCAGTTCCGCCCACGGGTGAATACCATTCAGCACGCCGCGATAGTTTCCGCCGGTAAACACTAATGTGGCGGGAAAGCGAAAGACGCCAAAGCGATCGCCGATGGCTTCGCTCTGCTCAAGATCAGCAATCGCTACCTGCCATGTATAGTCGGGAAACTCGCGCAGTAATTCGCCAATCATGACCGGGTTATCGCTGACTTCTGGCGTGCGTTTCGGGTCACTGCTTAATAACACCACGCCGTCTGGCGCTTGCGTAAGCCAGTCGTCAAGACGGGATTCACTGACCGGCGTCCAGCCGCGCGCCAGCATTCGTTGCCACAACGCATCAAATGGCGTGTCGTTGCTCATCTCTGCTCCTCCAGCGTCATCCGGTACTGGCGCAAGCGAATGCCTTCATAATTTTCCATCGACAGACAGTCATAATTGAGACAGCGCGATTCATTAGCCGGTTGCGGCACAATTCCCCATGCAGCCAGCTGCGCCAGCGCCGCCTGTTCCGCTGCGGGCAGTCGCTCCCGTGCCAGTTCGCTCAGGCTACCGCCGTAGTCGTCGAGCATTGCGGGTTGCAGACCGACGAGGGCAATATGTGCTGGCAAATGACCACGTATATCCGCCAGCGCCAGCACTTCGGAGAAGCTGTTCTGGTGCAGGCTCATTTTCTTCGCGCTGAGATAAGCCGGAATGCGTTCTCCGGCATATGTTCGCAGCGTTCCGGGTTCCAACCCGTAATCAATGGCGTCGAGAATCAGCAAGTGGCTGGCGCTTTCGACATACCCCAGCAAGTTCAGTCCCTGAGTGCCGCCATCAACAATCTCGACTTCATCGGGCCAGTGGTAATGGGCATACAACCGTTCCGCCACCCGCACGCCGAAGCCTTCATCGGCCCACAGCAGATTGCCCAGCCCCATTACCACCACGCGTTGCTCGCTCATGAACGCTCCTTGTTACTTATTTTGCCAAATTTGTGGCTACGGTAGCCGTTGACCATGGTGGAGATCACTGTGTCGTCGGACATGATGTCTTCACGCAGCGCCATGTAGACATGACCGATCACAAACGCGCCAATCAGCCACATCCCCAGCCGATGCCAGCTGTGAATGTCCATTGAGTTGCCGCCCGTCCAGTAGAAAAATTCCACCACATAACGGAACGGCGCAAAAATAGCGTACTGGCTGTGTTCGCTGTACAGCGCAAAGCCGGTGATGATCATAAAAACTGACATCAGGAAATAGCCGAACATCGCCGCCTGGGCGATGGGGTTATGGCCTATATCGGCACTCGGACGTTTTGCCAGAAACAGATACCAGCGGATTTCATACCACACGCCCTGCCACCAGCTTTTACGCCATACCGGCACGATAAACAGCTCGCGGGAGTAACGATTGCCAACAAAAGCCCAGTAGATCCGCATCAGCAAGACCACGGTAAAAATCATCCCGGCGCTGAAGTGAATTAACCTGATGTAGCCCATATAGAACAGATACGTCGCCTCGCCGCTGACGGAAGGTAGCGGCTTGCCGATAAAGTAACCGGTGACCATCAACACCGCCATGCATAACACCGTCAGCCAGTGCCATATCCGCACGGGTGCTTCAAAGACATAGTGACTGACAACGTTGTCGCTTTTCTGTTGCATGATGATTCTCCTTCGCTGTTAACGCACCTGCACGGAGATCAGCTCGCTACCGTCGTCGCCCAGCACGTGTGTTGAACAGGCGAGGCACGGATCAAAGCTGTGCAGAGTACGCAGGATCTCCAGCGGTTGCTCGGGGATCGCCATTTTGGTGTTCATCAGCGCCGCTTCATAAGCGCCAATTTGCCCTTTAGGATCGCGCGGGCTGGCGTTCCAGGTGGTCGGCACCACGCACTGATAGAGATCAATCTTGCCATCGCGAATGGCAGCCCAGTGGCCTAACGCCCCGCGCGGCGCTTCGGTAAAGCCGACGCCACGGCACTCTGTCGGCCAGGTTGTAGGTTCCCATTTTTCAGTGGAAGCAGTGGCGAGATTGCCGTTTTTCAGATTGGTCATCAGCTTATCGAAGAAATACTGCAACTTACCTGCGGCCCACTGCGCTTCGTGCGCGCGACACAAAATGCGGCCCAACGTTGACTGGATGCCGGAAAGCGGCAGGTTCAACGCTGACATCATGCGATCGACCGACTCAACGGTCGCCGCATCGCCTTTGTGATAAGCGATTAACGTGCGTGCCAGCGGCCCCACTTCCATCGCGTTACCGCGCCAGCGTGGCGCTTTGATCCACGAGTAGCGTTCCTGTTCATTCAGCTGCTGAATGTTGGTATCGCTGCCTTTGACATCGCCGGGGTTGTACCACGGGTCGGTGATGCCATCGAACGGATGACGCCCAACCTGATCGTTGGGATAACGATACCAGGCGTGATCGACAAACTCCTGCACCTGCTGCGGATCAACCAAATCCACTGGCAGCACATTGTTGAAGTCGCCGTTAATCACCGCGCCGCCAGGCATCAGCAGACTTTTCTCACCAAAGTCGTTGGCAATATCCGGGAATGCGCCATAGCTGAGGACGCATTTATCAGAAAGACCCGTGCCGATTTCGCTCCACGGTTTGTTGAACTGACCAATGGCTAAGGCGTCGGGGATCATCACGTTGTTAATGAAATCCGCCGTGCGGGTGATAATCGACTGCACCAGGTTCAGGCGTTCCATATTGACCGCCCCGACCGCGCCGCTTTCGTCAATGTTAATGGCGCAAGGCATCCCGCCGACAATCCAGTTTGGATGCGGGTTTTTACCGCCAAAGACAGCGTGGATTTTGACAATTTCACGCTGGAAATCGAGAGCTTCGAGATAGTGGGCAAAGCCCATCAGGTTGGCTTCTGGCGGCAGTTTGTACTGCGGGTGCCCCCAGTAGCCATTGCGGAAGATCCCCAACTGGCCGCCTTCAACGAATTTCTTCAGGCGATTTTGTACGTCGAAGAAATAGCCAGGGGATGATTTCGGCCAAGAGGAGAGACTTTGCGCCAGTTCGGAGGTTTTCCGCGGGTCGGCTTTCAGCGCATCTAACACATCGATCCAGTCCATCCCGGCAAGCTGATAGAAGTGCACCAGATGATCGTGGCACCAGAGCGTTGCCAGCATAATGTTGCGGATGATATTGGCGTTGTCCGGCACTTTAATACCGATGGCATCTTCGATGGCGTAAACCGAAGCCAGGGCGTGTACGCCAGTACAGACGCCGCAGATACGTTCAACGAACGCCCACGCATCGCGCGGGTCACGCCCTTGCAGGATGATCTCCAGCCCGCGAAACATGGTGCCGCAGGAGACGGCATTGGTGATCACATTCTGATCGTTAATATTCACTTCGCAGCGCATGTGGCCTTCAATGCGCGTAATCGGGTCGACCACCAGGCGGCGTCCGGCATTATTGATGGTGTATCCCTGAGTTTCGTACTGAGTGCTCATGCCTGTTTATCCTCATTGCCTGGCTGATGTTCGGTTTCTGTAGGTTGCTGGTTATGACGTCTGCGCTGGTCAACGGCGCTGGCGACTGCGTGCACACCAACAGCCGCTGCCACCACGCCAAGCGCGGTTAAACCGACGGTGTCGGCGGTGGAATGAGTACCCATTTGTGGAATATCTACCACGCGGCTGTAGAACGAACCGCGATCCCAGAAACCATTTTCCGCACAACCCAGGCAGCCGTGACCTGACTGGATCGGGAAGGAAACGCCATCGTTCCAGCGTGTGGAGGAACAGGCGTTATAGGTGGTAGGCCCTTTGCAGCCCATTTTGTACAGGCAGTAACCTTTGCGGGCAGCGTCATCATCCCAACTCTGGACGAACTCTCCGGCGTCGAAGTGAGCGCGGCGATAGCATTTATCGTGGATTCGCTGACCATAGAACATCAACGGACGGCCCATTCTGTCGACATCTGGCAAGCGATCAAAGGTCACCATGTAAGTAATGATGGCGCTCATCACATCCGGGATCGGCGGGCAGCCAGGTACTTTGATAATAGGTTTGTCGGTGATGACTTTGTCGATAGGCGTTGCCTGCGTCGGATTGGGTCGCGCGGCCTGCACGCAGCCCCAGGACGCGCAGGTTCCCCAGGCGATAATCGCGCTGGCTCCGGCAGCGGCACGTTTGAGTTTCTCAATAAACGGTCGACCGCTGCTGATACAGAACATCCCCTGCTCGCCCAGCGGCGGATTACCTTCTACTGCGAGGATATATTTGCCATTGTATTGCGTGATGATGTCTTCAAAGACTTCTTCCGCCTGGGTTCCGGCGGCAGCCATCAAAGTATCGTCGTAATCGAGGGAAATCAGGGAAAGGATGACGTCCTTTGCCAGCGGGTGAGCGGAGCGGATAAAAGATTCGGTACAGCAGGTGCATTCCAGACCGTGGATCCATACCACCGGAATGCGCGGTTTGTTCTCCAGCGCCCAGGCAATCTTTGGTGCCATTCCCGCGCCTAATCCCAGCGACGTGGCAGCCAGACTACAATATTTGAGAAAGCTGCGCCGGGTAACGCCCTGACGCCGCATGGCCTGGTAAAATGTTTCCTCGTTATTCATATCGCACGTCTCTTCTCCTTGCGACACCGGCAGGACACCGGGCGCTTATGGTCGGCAAGCGACGTCCCTGTAGCAAGGCAAACCATCGCTTCACGTGAGATGCTGAAAACGAAAGCTCATCCTTCTGCACTGGCGCACGTCGCCAGAAAGTAATGTTAATAAAGCGTAGTGAAACTTTTGCACAAAACAATACAAACTGTGTGGATTTATCTTTTAGCGATAAAAATGGACCTATTTTTCTTTTTGCCGGGCAGTGGGGATGTTTAGCCGGTTGCTAAACGAGTAAAAGAGAAGGAATTCATGGTGATGAAATGATCAATCTGCTGTTATTTCACGCTATCAATGCACTTTTGGCTGTTTTTCAGGCAAACAAACAAATTAGGGGTTTACACGCCGCATCGGGATGTTTATAGTGCGCGTCATTCCGGAAGTGTGGCCGAGCGGTTGAAGGCACCGGTCTTGAAAACCGGCGACCCGAAAGGGTTCCAGAGTTCGAATCTCTGCGCTTCCGCCAAATAAGATAAGGGGTTAGCTAACTGCTAACCCCTTTTTCTTTTGCCTGTCGAAATTCTCAGGGCGTTATATTTGCTTAATGACCTGATAATCCGCTGTTAAACCTGTTCCAGATCAAATGCGTAAAGATGGGTAAAACTTCTGGGTGCCCTTACGCATTATCATTATGCTGCTTAATTAATTACATCTGTCATAGAGAGTGACTCAATGGATCGTATTGTTAGTTCTTCACATGACCGTACATCGCTGCTTAGCACCCATAAGGTGCTGCGTAATACCTATTTTCTGCTGAGCCTGACGCTGGCCTTTTCGGCGATTACCGCAACTGCCAGTACGGTGCTGATGCTGCCATCTCCGGGTCTGATTCTGACGCTGGTGGGTATGTATGGTTTGATGTTCCTGACCTATAAAACGGCGAATAAGCCGACCGGGATTATCTCCGCATTCGCCTTTACCGGTTTTCTGGGATATATCCTCGGACCAATTCTGAACACCTACCTGTCCGCCGGAATGGGTGACGTAATCGCTATGGCACTGGGCGGAACGGCGTTGGTGTTCTTCTGCTGCTCTGCGTATGTGCTGACCACCCGCAAAGATATGTCGTTCCTCGGCGGTATGCTGATGGCGGGTATTGTGGTGGTGCTGATTGGTATGGTTGCTAATATCTTCCTGCAACTGCCTGCTCTGCATCTGGCGATCAGCGCGGTCTTCATTCTGATCTCCTCTGGCGCTATTTTGTTTGAAACCAGCAACATCATTCATGGCGGTGAAACGAACTATATTCGTGCCACAGTTAGCCTGTATGTTTCGCTGTACAACATCTTCGTCAGCCTGCTGAGCATTCTGGGCTTCGCCAGCCGCGATTAATCTCGCCCAGGGTTACTTACCGAGCCTCGCTTTATGCGGGGCTTTGTTTTTTGTTACACTGCCGCCAGTCTGATTAAGGTAGTAATAATTATGCTGATCTTCGAAGGTAAAGAGATAGAAACGGATACCGAAGGCTATCTCAAAGAAAGCAGCCAGTGGAGTGAGCCGCTGGCAGTGGTGATTGCAGAGAACGAAGGGATTTCGCTGTCGCCAGAACACTGGGAAGTGGTGCGTTTTGTGCGTGATTTCTATCTGGAATTCAATACTTCTCCGGCGATTCGTATGCTGGTAAAAGCGATGGCGAATAAATTTGGTGAAGAAAAAGGTAACAGCCGCTATTTATACCGACTGTTTCCGAAAGGTCCGGCTAAGCAAGCCACCAAAATTGCTGGCCTGCCAAAACCGGTAAAATGTATTTAATGGATACGAAAATCGGTTAATTCCCCCGAGGGATGATGCGGCTCGCTGAGCACCCGTTCTACACGCGCAGAACGCGGGCCGCCACTCTTTAACCACTGCATTAATTTTTCTACCTGCCCTTCTTCACCGCAGGCAACCACTTCCACGCTGCCATCGTCAAGATTTTTGGCGTACCCGGCTAATCCTAGTTTTTTCGCTTCGTACTGCGTGGTATAGCGAAATCCAACGCCCTGAACTCGCCCGTAAACCCAGGCAATTATGCAGACTTTCGACATTGCTGCTCTCCTTATCCTTAATGGACGCGTTGCAAATCCATGGAAAACTCCGGACAATGACGCCCATTTCTTTGCATCGACAGAAAAGTAAATTATGAGTGTACGTTTAGTGTTAGCCAAAGGGCGCGAAAAATCATTACTTCGTCGCCATCCGTGGATCTTTTCCGGGGCCGTTGCCCGCATGGAAGGTAAAGCCAGCCTCGGGGAAACCATCGATATTGTTGATCATCAGGGAAAATGGTTAGCACGCGGCGCTTATTCGCCAGCTTCGCAAATCCGGGCGCGCGTCTGGACGTTTGACCCGAATGAATCTATCGACATTGCTTTTTTTACCCGCCGTTTGCAACAAGCGCAAAAATGGCGTGACTGGCTGGCGCAAAAAGATGGCCTCGACAGCTATCGTTTAATCGCCGGAGAATCTGATGGCCTGCCGGGTATTACTATCGATCGTTTCGGTAATTTTCTGGTGCTGCAACTACTGAGTGCTGGCGCAGAATATCAGCGCGCGGCATTAATTAGCGCCCTGCAAACGCTGTACCCGGAATGTGCGATTTACGATCGCAGCGATGTTGCGGTACGTAAAAAAGAAGGGATGGAGCTGACCCAGGGCCCCGTCACCGGCGAGTTGCCGCCTGCCCTGCTGCCGATTGAAGAACACGGCATGAAGCTGCTGGTGGATATTCAGCACGGACACAAAACGGGCTACTACCTGGATCAGCGTGATAGCCGCCTGGCTACCCGCCGCTACGTTGAAAATAAACGCGTACTGAACTGTTTCTCCTATACCGGTGGTTTCGCCGTATCGGCACTGATGGGCGGTTGCAGCCAGGTTGTCAGCGTTGATACCTCCCAGGAAGCCCTGGATATTGCACGGCAGAACGTTGAGCTGAACAAACTGGATCTGAGCAAGGCTGAGTTTGTCCGTGATGATGTCTTTAAATTGATGCGTACTTATCGCGATCGCGGTGAAAAATTTGACGTTATCGTGATGGACCCGCCGAAGTTTGTTGAGAATAAAAGCCAGTTGATGGGCGCATGTCGTGGCTATAAAGACATCAACATGCTGGCGATTCAGTTGCTGAATGAAGGTGGAGTTCTCCTGACTTTCTCCTGTTCCGGTCTGATGACCAGCGATTTATTTCAGAAAATCATCGCGGATGCCGCAATTGATGCCGGTCGTGATGTACAATTTATAGAGCAGTTCCGTCAGGCAGCCGATCATCCGGTGATCGCTACCTATCCGGAAGGGCTATATCTGAAAGGGTTTGCCTGTCGCGTCATGTAACTTGAAATGTGGAATTTTACCCTTATATCAAAGGTAAAGATTTCCCGGGAGGTGACTATGATTGCCAGCAAATTCGGTATCGGCCAGCAGGTCCGCCATTCCCTGTTAGGTTATCTCGGAGTGGTCGTGGATATCGACCCGGTTTATTCGCTCTCTGAACCGTCGCCTGATGAGCTGGCGGTGAATGACGAGCTTCGCGCCGCTCCGTGGTATCACGTGGTGATGGAGGACGATAACGGCCTACCGGTTCATACCTACCTGGCTGAAGCCCAGCTAAGTAGCGAATTGCAGGATGAACATCCTGAACAGCCATCCATGGATGAGCTGGCGCAGACCATCCGCAAACAACTTCAGGCCCCGCGTCTGCGTAACTAATCCCTGAACAAATCCCCGGAAGGTTTTGGCCTTCCGGGGATTTTTTATTTGGCCAGGCCCAGGCGAGGGATCTCAATAGCCGGGCAGCGATCCATCACCACATTTAACCCGGCATCCCGTGCCAGTACTGCCGCCTGCTCATTAATCACCCCCAGTTGCATCCAGAGGGTTTTCGCGCCAATGGCGATCGCTTCCTGCGCCACGCCCCACGCCGCTTCTGAATTCCGGAAAACATCGACCATATCGACTTTTTCCGGAACTTCTGCCAGCGTGCCATACCCCTGCTGGCCCAGCAGCGTTTTGCCGGCAACTTTTGGTGAAACCGGAATGACGTGATACCCCTGGTCGAGTAGATATTTCATCACGCGATAGCTGGGACGATCGGGTTTGTCGCTTGCCCCCACCAGCGCAATGGTGTGAGTGGACGTTAAAATGCCTGCAATATCGGTTTCTTTCATTATTTCCTCCAGACTGTTTAACAAAGTGTACGACAAAGCCGACATGCCAACCATGCAGCTAATACGAATGAATGAGAGCAAAAGCGGGAAATATGTCTATATGTTAGTAAGTATGATTAAAGAAAAATTTTGACACATTATTATTCGGGCGGTCTTTTGACAGGAGCTACCTATGAAAACCGGCATCGTGACCACCTTGATTGCATTATGTTTGCCGGTATCCGTTTTTGCCACCACGCTGCGGCTTTCAACCGATGTCGATCTTCTGGTACTCGACGGTAAAAAGGTTTCCAGCTCTCTGCTGCGCGGTGCGGACAGCATTGAACTGGATAATGGACCGCATCAGTTAGTGTTTCGCGTTGAGAAGACGATTCATCTTTCCAATAGTGAAGAACGGCTGTATATCTCCCCACCGCTGGTGGTCAGTTTTAATACCCAGCTCATCAACCAGGTCAATTTTCGCCTGCCTCGTCTGGAGAATGAGCGGGAAGCTAACCATTTTGATGCCGCGCCGCGCCTTGAATTGTTGGATGGCGATGCGACGCCGATTCCGGTAAAGCTGGATATTCTCGCCATTACCTCAACGGCAAAAACGATTGATTATGAGGTCGAGGTTGAACGCTATAACAAATCCGCGAAACGCGCTTCACTACCGCAATTTGCCACGATGATGGCAGATGACAGTACGCTGCTTTCGGGTGTTTCCGAGCTGGATGCTATTCCACCGCAGTCTCAGGTGCTCACAGAACAACGGCTGAAGTATTGGTTTAAACTGGCTGACCCACAAACGCGAAATACTTTCCTGCAATGGGCGGAAAAACAACCATCTTCCTGAGATTTTTGTGCCTGTGCGCAGGCTTTTTCGGTCTTTCTCTTGCAGCGATAAGTGCTTACAGTAATCTGTAGGAAAGTTAACTACGGATGTACATTATGGAACTGACGACACGCACTTTACCTGCGCGGAAACATATTGCGCTGGTGGCACACGATCACTGCAAACAAATGCTGATGAGCTGGGTGGAACGACATCAACCGTTACTGGAACAACACGTACTGTATGCAACAGGCACTACCGGTAACTTGATTTCCCGTGCAACCAGCATGAACGTCAACGCGATGTTGAGTGGCCCAATGGGGGGTGACCAGCAGGTTGGCGCATTGATCTCAGAAGGGAAAATTGATGTATTGATTTTCTTCTGGGACCCACTAAATGCCGTTCCGCACGATCCTGACGTGAAAGCCTTGCTGCGTCTGGCGACGGTATGGAACATTCCGGTCGCCACCAACGTGGCAACGGCAGACTTCATTATCCAGTCGCCGCATTTCAACGACGCGGTCGATATTCTGATCCCCGATTATCAGCGTTATCTCGCGGACCGTCTGAAGTAATATTGCACAGGTGGCAAACGCCACCTGTTTCTTACGGTTTTCTCGCCACCGGCACATCCAGATTTTTCAGTATTTCCACAAAGGGAGAGGGATTCTCTTTGTTAAACAGTGCCCATACCCGATGGCGTGCCCGGGTCAGCGCCACGTACATTAACCGCCGTTCTTCAGCGTCCGGGAAATCCTCAACCGGTGGCAGTAGCGCCTCTTCCATAATCGACTCCCGCGCCGCAGCCGGAAAACCATCACTTCCCTCCTGCAAGCCAACGATGATGACGTAATCCGCCTGTTGCCCTTTGCTGGCATGAATGGTCATAAAGTCGATTTGCAACTTCGGCCAGCGTGTTGCCGCTTTTTCCAGGCTGGCAGGCCTCATGTGATGGTAACGCGCCAGGATCAGAATGCGCTCTTCCGGTTTGGCATAACCAGAGAGCTTATCCAGCAAAGCGTCAAGATGGCTCTCATCCAATAACGTGACGGCTTTTTTGTCTCCATTGGTTAAGCTGTTTAGCGGCTTTTTCAGCTGGCCTGGGTTCTGCTGAATAAACCGGTTTGCCACCTCACCGATACGACTGTTAAAACGGTAAGTCGTGTCTAAATCGCAGCGATCGCCTTCACCAAAGTTTTCATGGAAAGCGGTGGTGAGCGACATTTGCGCACCGCTGAAGCGATAAATCGCCTGCCAGTCATCACCAACGGCGAACAACGTCGTCTGACTGTTTTGCTTGCGTAATGCCGCTAACAACGCTGCGCGCTGCGGCGAGATATCCTGAAATTCATCAACCAGAATATGCTTCCACGGGCTGATAAAGCGACCTTTCTCCAGAATCACAATCGCCTGGTGAATAAGGCCCGAAAAATCGACAGCGTTTTCTGCCTTCAGCGCACCTTTCCAGGCTTTTAATAACGGGGCCATCAACTTGATACGTTTACTGAACAGATCGCGAATCTCTTCGGGTGCACTGGCAATCATTTCTGCCTGTGCGCCACCGTGCATCCGCATCAGACTTACCCAACGATCGAGGCGTGAGGCAAGACGACGCTGTAATTTTTCATCATCCCAGAAGTTACCTTCTGGCACTGACCACTGCATTTCTTCCGTCAGCCATTGCCGCCAGCCCTTCGCCTGCGCTTTCTTTTCGCTGCATTGCTTGCGCCACTCAGCAATAAAGAGTTCATGACGGGCAGCGGTATCATTTTCCAGTTTGCTGACTATCGGAACTTTTTTGCTGCCCTGCTGAATAATATGCAGCGCCAGCGCATGAAACGTGCGTGCGGTAATGTCTTCGGTATGTAGCCGTTCGCGAATACGCTCGTCCATCTCTTCAGCGGCTTTGCGACCAAACGCCAGCAATAAAATTTGCTCAGGGGACGCTTCACCACGCGCCAGCAACCAGCCTGCACGGGCCACCAGCACCGACGTTTTTCCGCTTCCTGCACCAGCCAGCACTAACAGAGAATGCTCGCCATTAACGACTGCCCGGGCCTGCGCCGGATTCAGCGGTGAAGACTCGACCTGGCGGAAAAAATCTGCATACTCGGTAAGCATGGCTTCTGTATACGCCTGGTTATGCTGCAACCGAGCGCTTTCAATATCTTTCAACCAGGCCTGACATTTACGCCACGCCTCACGGCAGTTATCGAATTCTTCCAGTCGGTTAACCGGCAACGGCAACGCCGACAAAGCCTGGCGGATTTGTTGCTGAATGCCAGAGGTTTGCTCACGCGTCAGCCATTTATTTTCTCCAGTGCGCGTGGCAATCAAATCCAGTTGCTGGAGTAAAACACCAGACGCAATTTCGCTCATCTCGCCACTCCACCGCCGCCAGTGAGCATCAAGATGATGGTAAAAACGCTGCGTCTCGCCCCATTCGGTGCCGTGCAGACGCACCACTTTTTCGTCCGGCAGTACAAATTCCAGCTCGCCCCATACCAGACCGCGCTTACAGTGAATCGCCAGTAATTGATTGAAAGGAATAAGGTATTCGTGGCGATCACCGGAGACTTTAATCCCGGCATTGAGGATCACCGCCCGATCGTAAGGGTGCTGTGCCAGACGTTTTCCAAGCGTTGTCGCTTTCAGTTCCATGACTCTGTAGATCCACACGAAATGATTTCTTATCAGTGTAACCGTCAGAGAAAACGTGCTCCAGCCCAAAAAAACGTTACAATTGCCGCCCATTACTGAAAACCACAGTAAAGCGAGGTTTTATGCGTACCGTTTTGAACATTCTGAACTTTGTGCTTGGCGGATTTGCCACCACTCTGGGCTGGCTGTTGGCGACTCTGGTCAGTATTGTGCTGATTTTTACCTTACCGCTGACACGATCCTGCTGGGAGATCACTAAACTGTCTCTGGTGCCTTATGGCAATGAAGCTATTCATGTCGATGAACTGAACCCGGCTGGCAAAAATGTGCTGCTGAATACTGGCGGTACGGTATTGAATATTTTCTGGCTGATTTTCTTTGGCTGGTGGTTATGCCTGATGCACATTGCAACGGGCATCGCACAATGTATTTCCATCATTGGCATTCCTGTCGGCATTGCGAACTTTAAAATTGCCGCTATCGCACTATGGCCGGTCGGTCGTCGCGTGGTATCGGTAGAAACAGCGCAAGCTGCGCGTGAAGCCAATGCACGTCGTCGTTTTGAATAATCCACTAATATGGCCTTTATGCTAAGTCCTTTGCTCAAACGCTATACCTGGAACAGCGCCTGGCTGTATTACGCGCGTATTTTTATTGCGCTTTGTGGAACCACAGCGTTTCCGTGGTGGCTGGGTGATGTAAAACTGACGATTCCGCTGACGCTGGGGATGGTGGCAGCGGCGCTGACCGATCTCGATGACCGGCTGGCGGGACGTTTGCGTAACCTCATCATTACGCTGTTCTGCTTTTTTATCGCCTCGGCCTCAGTAGAATTGCTGTTTCCCTGGCCCTGGCTATTTGCAATTGGCTTAACGCTCTCTACCAGCGGCTTCATTTTGCTCGGCGGTCTGGGTCAACGCTATGCAACAATTGCCTTCGGTGCGTTACTGATCGCCATTTACACTATGTTGGGGACGTCACTGTATGAGCACTGGTATCAGCAGCCGATGTATCTGCTGGCCGGTGCCGTCTGGTACAACGTCCTGACACTTATTGGTCATCTACTGTTCCCGGTCCGCCCGCTGCAGGACAACCTGGCGCGTTGCTATGAACAACTGGCGCGTTACCTTGAGCTCAAGTCACGCATGTTTGATCCTGATATTGAAGATGAAAGCCAGGCACCGCTGTACGATTTGGCTCTCGCCAACGGTCAGCTGATGGCGACATTGAATCAGACGAAACTCTCGCTGCTGACCCGCTTACGTGGCGATCGTGGTCAACGGGGAACGCGTCGCACGCTGCATTATTACTTTGTCGCGCAGGATATTCACGAGCGTGCCAGCTCTTCTCATATTCAGTATCAAACATTGCGTGAACATTTTCGCCACAGCGACGTGCTGTTCCGTTTTCAGCGGCTGATGTCGATGCAGGGCCAGGCGTGCCAGCAACTGTCACGCTGTATTTTGCTGCGTCAGCCTTATCAACATGATCCGCATTTCGAGCGCGCTTTTACGCATATTGATGCTGCGCTGGAGCGGATGCGCGATAACGGCGCACCTGCCGATTTACTCAAAACACTGGGATTTTTGCTGAACAATTTACGCGCCATTGATGCCCAACTGGCAACAATTGAATCAGAACAGGCCCAGGCACTGCCCCATAATAATGACGAAAATGAGCTCGCTGATGACAGCCCGCACGGATTGAGTGATATCTGGCTGCGTCTTAGCCGTCACTTCACGCCGGAATCCGCCCTCTTCCGTCATGCGGTAAGAATGTCGCTGGTGTTGTGCTTCGGCTACGCCATCATTCAGATAACCGGAATGCATCACGGGTATTGGATCTTGCTGACAAGTTTGTTTGTCTGCCAGCCAAACTATAACGCCACGCGCCACCGCCTGAAGTTAAGGATTATTGGTACGCTGGTAGGTATCGCCATTGGCATTCCTGTGCTGTGGTTTGTACCGTCACTGGAAGGGCAACTGGTGCTACTGGTTATTACCGGCGTGCTCTTTTTTGCCTTCCGTAACGTGCAATACGCCCATGCAACGATGTTCATCACACTTTTGGTGCTACTTTGTTTTAACTTGTTGGGTGAAGGTTTTGAAGTGGCGTTACCTCGCGTAATCGATACGCTGATTGGTTGTGCCATTGCGTGGGCGGCGGTGAGCTACATCTGGCCTGACTGGAAGTTTCGCAATCTGCCGCGCATGCTCGAACGCGCCACAGAGGCCAACTGTCGGTATCTCGATGCCATACTGGAGCAATACCATCAGGGGCGTGATAACCGTCTGGCGTATCGTATTGCCCGCCGCGATGCACACAACCGTGATGCTGAACTGGCGTCGGTGGTATCAAATATGTCCAGCGAACCGAACGTTACCCCGCAAATTCGCGAAGCCGCGTTTCGGTTGCTGTGCCTTAACCATACGTTTACCAGCTATATCTCAGCCCTCGGTGCTCACCGGGAGCAGTTAACTAATCCTGAAATTCTGGCGTTTCTTGATGACGCCGTTTGCTATGTTGATGACGCGCTACATCATCAACCTGCTGATGAAGAACGCGTCAATCAGGCATTAGCTGGCCTGAAACAGCGGATGCAGCAACTTGAACCTCGGGCAGACAGCAAAGAACCTCTGGTCGTACAACAAGTTGGGTTATTGATTGCATTACTGCCAGAGATTGGTCGTCTGCAACGCCAGATTACTCAAGTTCCGCAGGAAACTCCTGTTTCGGCGTAAGAGAGTCAGCCCATTCTGCAAGCTCCTGGCGGCGTGCCACCGGGAGCGCAGCTTCATGAATGCCGATAATGGCCCCTTCAAGCATAAACAGAATCTTTTCTGTCACCAGACTGTTTTGCTGCCGCAGTCGCAACCAACACATTTTTGCCCCAAGTATACGTAACGCCCGTACATCCTTAATCCCCACCTCCCCGAGAATCGCTTCCAGATGAAAAGACATATTGGGCAAATCTTTCAGTCTTTCCCGGGTATTGCGCGTGCTTTTCTCTTTCAGCGCTGCATCGAGAGAATATTTCGACAGACGCACCAGCTTCAGTTGATTTCGCCATAGACTTTCATCAACCCGATAGTAATTGAGGGTAACGGATCGGCCACACTTTTTATATGTCAGCCAAACAGGCGGATGTTTTACACAGTACTGTGCACTTTGCTCACAAGCCCGAAGATACAACTCACCATCAGAAACCATCGCAAACACCGTGTCGTCAACGGTCAGGCTGTAACTACCAAACAATGATCGGTATTCAATTGTGCCCAACGTTGCCAGGTATTCTTGTGATTTATAGATCCGCTTATAGGAGAGGCTTTTCATAAAATTCCTTTTAAAATCATAACATAAAAGAATGATTCACATTAACGGATCCGTTAACTACGAAAATAGGCAACTTATTCTTAAGGGGCAAGATTAATTTATGTTTTCCCGTCACCAACGACAAAATTTGCGAGGCTCTTTCCGAAAATAGGGTTGATCTTTGTTGTCACTGGATGTACTGTACATCCATACAGTAACTCACAGGGGCTGGATTGATTATGTACACTTCAGGCTATGCACATCGTTCTTCGTCGTTCTCATCCGCAGCAAGTAAAATTGCGCGTGTCTCTACGGAAAACACTACAGCCGGGCTTATCAGTGAAGTTGTCTATCGCGAAGATCAGCCCATGATGACGCAACTTCTACTGTTGCCATTGTTACAGCAACTCGGTCAGCAATCGCGCTGGCAACTCTGGTTAACACCGCAACAAAAACTGAGTCGCGAATGGGTTCAGGCATCTGGGCTACCCTTAACGAAAGTAATGCAGATTAGCCAGCTCTCCCCTTGCCACACCGTGGAGTCAATGGTTCGCGCTTTACGCACGGGCAATTACAGCGTGGTGATCGGTTGGTTGGCAGATGATTTGACTGAAGAAGAGCATGCTGAACTTGTTGATGCGGCAAATGAAGGTAACGCTATGGGGTTTATTATGCGTCCGGTAAGTGCATCCTCTCACGCCACGAGACAACTTTCCGGGCTAAAAATTCACTCTAATTTGTATCATTAAGTAAATTTAGGATTAATCCTGGAACTTTTTTTGTCGCCCAGCCAATGCTTTCAGTCGTGACTAATTTTCCTTGCGGAGGCTTGTCTGAAGCGGTTTCCGCGATTTTCTTCTGTAAATTGTCGCTGACAAAAAAGATTAAACGTACCTTATACAAGACTTTTTTTTCATATGCCTGACGGAGTTCACACTTGTAAGTTTTCAACTACGTTGTAGACTTTACATCGCCAGGGGTGCTCGGCATAAGCCGAAGATATCGGTAGAGTTAATATTGAGCAGATCCCCGGTGAAGGATTTAACCGTGTTATCTCGTTGGAGATATTCATGGCGTATTTTGGATGATAACGAGGCGCAAAAAATGAAAAAGACAGCTATCGCGATTGCAGTGGCACTGGCTGGTTTCGCTACCGTAGCGCAGGCCGCTCCGAAAGATAACACCTGGTACACTGGTGCTAAACTGGGCTGGTCCCAGTACCATGACACTGGTTTCATCAACAACAATGGTCCGACCCATGAAAACCAACTGGGCGCTGGTGCTTTTGGTGGTTACCAGGTTAACCCGTATGTTGGCTTTGAAATGGGTTATGACTGGTTAGGTCGTATGCCATACAAAGGCAGCGTTGAAAACGGTGCATATAAAGCTCAGGGCGTTCAGCTGACCGCTAAACTGGGTTACCCAATCACTGACGATCTGGACGTATACACTCGTCTGGGTGGTATGGTATGGCGTGCAGACACTAAATCCAACGTTTATGGTAAAAACCATGACACCGGCGTTTCTCCGGTCTTCGCTGGCGGTGTTGAGTATGCGATCACTCCTGAAATCGCTACCCGTCTGGAATACCAGTGGACCAACAACATCGGTGACGCACACACCATCGGTACTCGTCCGGACAACGGCATGCTGAGCCTGGGTGTTTCCTACCGTTTCGGTCAGGGCGAAGCAGCTCCAGTAGTTGCTCCGGCTCCAGCTCCGGCACCGGAAGTACAGACCAAGCACTTCACTCTGAAGTCTGACGTTCTGTTCACCTTCAACAAAGCAACCCTGAAACCGGAAGGTCAGGCTGCTCTGGATCAGCTGTACAGCCAGCTGAGCAACCTGGATCCGAAAGACGGTTCCGTAGTTGTTCTGGGTTACACTGACCGCATCGGTTCTGACGCTTACAACCAGGGTCTGTCCGAGCGCCGTGCTCAGTCTGTTGTTGATTACCTGATCTCCAAAGGTATCCCGGCAGACAAGATCTCCGCACGTGGTATGGGCGAATCCAACCCGGTTACTGGCAACACCTGTGACAACGTGAAACAGCGTGCTGCACTGATCGACTGCCTGGCTCCGGATCGTCGCGTAGAGATCGAAGTTAAAGGCATCAAAGACGTTGTAACTCAGCCGCAGGCTTAAGTTCTCGTCTGGTAAAAAACCCCGCTGCTGCGGGGTTTTTTTTCGTCTTTAGAAAATTGAACTGACTTTCGTCAGTTATTCCTTACCCAGCAATGCCTGCAGATCCTGCTTCAAAGAAGACATTTTATTCGCGTATTTCTCTTTGTTTTCCGCATCTTCAATCAGCTGAACAATCGTTTCAGAAAGCGTTTTACCGCGACGCTGCGCAAGACCAGCCAGACGTTGCCAGACAATAAATTCCAGATCGATCGATTTTTTGCGCGTATGCTGGTGTTCCGCATTAAAATGGCGCTTTCGTCTGGCCCGAATGGTCTGCTTCATGCGATTGACCAGTTCCGGATTCATATGCTTGTCAATCCAGCCATTTACCAGCACGGGTTCATTTTCCAGCGAGAGCAACACATCGACGGCTTCCTGGGCGGCACTGGCTTCTATGTAACGGGTGATTAACTCCCCTTCGCGATGCTTCTTCACCAGATACTTCCATTTCCAACCGCTTTCAAGATTTTCAAGTTGTTGATATTTCATAGCGATCTCAATGTTACCGTGTAACTCTTTACAGAATATCAGCTTTTTAGGCCAGTGAAGAAAAGAATCTCCATCCTGTGAGCTTTAACGCCCATGCCAGGAGTATTGTCGGTGCTTTCTACGTGTGCTGCAGTGCCGGTTACGGTATAATCGCGGCTTTGACAACAGACTAAAAAACATCAACTTTGACCATTACGAAACTTGCATGGCGTGACCTGGTTCCTGATACCGATAGCTATCAGGAAATATTTGCTCAGCCACATTTGATTGACGAAAACGATCCTTTATTCAGTGATACTCAACCGCGACTGCAATTTGCGCTGGAGCAGTTGCTGCATACGCGAGCATCCTCCTCTTTTATGCTGGCGAAGGCCCCGGAAGAGTCTGAGTATCTGAATCTTATTGCCGATGCCGCGCGTGCGCTACAAAGCGATGCAGGCCAACTGGTGGGCGGTCACTATGAGGTTTCCGGGCACACCATCCGCTTACGTAACACAGTGAGTGCAGATGATAATTTTGCGACTTTAACGCAAGTTGTCGCTGCCGACTGGGTAGAAGCGGAGCAACTCTTTGGCTGCCTGCGCCAGTTTAATGGCGACATTACCCTGCAGCCAGGTCTGGTGCATCAGGCAAATGGCGGTATTCTCATCATCTCTTTGCGTACACTGCTGGCGCAACCTCTGCTGTGGATGCGGCTGAAAAATATCGTTAACCGCGGGCGTTTTGACTGGGTTGCGTTTGATGAGTCGCGCCCTCTCCCCGTCTCTGTGCCTTCGATGCCATTGAAGCTGAAAGTCATTCTGGTAGGCGAACGCGAATCATTGGCTGATTTCCAGGAGATGGAGCCAGAGCTTTCAGAGCAGGCTATTTATAGCGAATTTGAAGATACTCTGCAGATTGTCGATGCGGAGTCAGTAAGCCAGTGGTGTCGCTGGGTGACATTTACCGCCAGACATAATCACTTACCTGCACCGGGAGCGGATGCCTGGCCGGTGCTTATCCGCGAAGCAGCACGCTACACCGGTGAACAAGAAACACTTCCGCTTAGCCCGCAGTGGATCCTCCGCCAGTGTAAAGAGGTCGCCTCCCTGTGTGATGGCGACACCTTCTCCGGCGAGCAGCTAAACTTAATGCTACAGCAGCGTGAATGGCGCGAAGGTTTCCTCGCTGAACGCATGCAGGATGAGATTCTTCAGGAGCAAATCCTGATTGAAACCGAAGGCGAACGCATCGGGCAAATTAACGCCCTTTCGGTCATTGAATTTCCGGGTCATCCACGCGCTTTTGGCGAACCTTCTCGCATTAGCTGCGTTGTGCATATTGGCGATGGTGAATTCACCGACATCGAACGCAAAGCGGAGCTTGGCGGCAATATCCATGCGAAAGGGATGATGATCATGCAGGCGTTCCTGATGTCGGAACTACAGCTTGAGCAACAGATCCCCTTCTCAGCATCGCTGACATTTGAGCAGTCATACAGTGAAGTGGATGGCGATAGTGCCTCGATGGCTGAACTCTGCGCCCTGATAAGCGCCCTCGCCGATGTGCCGGTGAATCAGAGTATCGCTATCACAGGTTCAGTCGATCAGTTCGGTCGTGCCCAGCCGGTCGGTGGTTTAAATGAGAAAATCGAAGGCTTCTTTGCTATTTGCCAGCAACGTGAGTTAACTGGGAAACAAGGTGTCATTATCCCCACTGCTAACATTCGCCATTTAAGTCTTCACAGTGAACTGGTGAAAGCGGTAGAAGAAGGCAAATTCACCATCTGGGCAGTAGACGATGTGACTGACGCACTGCCGTTATTATTAAATCTGGTGTGGGATGGCGAAGGCCAAACGACGCTGATGCAAACCATCCAGGAACGTATCGCGCAAGCATCGCAACAGGAAGGACGTCACCGTTTTCCATGGCCATTACGTTGGCTGAACTGGTTTATTCCGAACTGATCGGACTTGTTCAGCGTACACGTGTTAGCTATCCTGCGTGCTTCAATAAAATAAGGCTTACAGAGAACATGGTAGATAAACGCGAATCCTATACAAAAGAAGACCTTCTTGCCTCTGGTCGCGGTGAACTGTTTGGCGCTAAAGGTCCGCAATTGCCAGCACCGAACATGCTGATGATGGACCGTGTGGTCAAAATGACCGAAACGGGTGGTAACTTCGACAAAGGGTATGTTGAAGCAGAACTGGATATCAATCCGGATCTGTGGTTCTTCGGATGCCACTTCATTGGTGATCCGGTTATGCCAGGATGTCTGGGCCTGGACGCAATGTGGCAGCTGGTAGGGTTCTACCTCGGCTGGCTGGGCGGCGAAGGTAAAGGCCGCGCGCTGGGCGTTGGCGAAGTGAAATTCACTGGTCAGGTACTGCCGACAGCGAAAAAAGTGACCTACCGTATTCACTTTAAACGCATTGTTAACCGTCGTCTGATTATGGGCCTGGCGGATGGCGAAGTGCTGGTTGATGGTCGTCTGATCTATACCGCCAGCGACCTGAAAGTCGGTCTGTTCCAGGATACGTCTGCCTTCTGATTATAATCAGACAGAGTATCAAAAGGCGAAACCTCCGCAATGCGGAGGTTTCTTTTTAAAGAGACAGAATCAGGCCATTACTACCCTGTCCGCCATGGCTTCTCGCCAGCCTCCCAGCCATTGTGACCTTTGATTCAGCGTCTGATAGGGACACATTTCTTTTGAGCGTCCGGCGATGCCGGCCTGATAACCACGTTGATGTGCCCGTTCCAGGCGATCTCGTTTTTGTCTCTTCATGCCTCGTTTCCCTCATACTGGTTTCTGGTGGAAAAGAAAACAGTGATTACTAAATGTGCAATCACAGTTAAGCAATACCGCGAATCATAACTGCCGTCAATGCGCAAAATTCACGCCACTGTCATATTTGTGAGCTACACGGGCATGTCAGTTGTACAAAAAATGTGAAGAGGAACAACTTTTTCCGCACCTTAGAAACAAAAAAACCGCCTCAGGCAACATACCGGAGACGGTTATATTTACAAATCTTTATGATTACGGTAGACGCTTTATCTCTTGCGCAATAGAAGCGGCTTCCTGACTCCAGACACTGGCCAGCACTTTAACCATTTCATCGTAACCATCCTGAGTTTGCACCCCTTCCAGACGGAACGGACGTTTGATCAGTTGTCCCTGGTGGTTCAACAGCCACTCACCACTGACAATGACCTTGCCATCATATCGCCCGTTAAACTCCGTTACGGTAACATTGAGCGTATCCTGGGCGCTTCCCAGAGGCTGGGAGGCAACCACCCAGCCGGGCAGTTGCGTGCTCAGGTTGGCAACCAGAGTGTTGCGCAACTGTTGATCCAACGGGCTGGCCCACAAGTTGTTGTTGGCAATCACATACTTCACATCACTGGTTTGATAAACCACACCATTCCCCGCCAGATAGTCAGGAACAGCGACCTGCTCTACCCATAACAGGCGATTACCCTGGCTGGCGGTACTTTGTGTACCGCTCTGCACCACAGGTAACTGGTAATAGTTTTTATTAATTTCGCCGGAGCTGCATCCGGCCAGCCACAGTGCTGCAATCGTCACTAGCCACTTTTTCATTGTTTCGCCCTCTTCGGCTCTGGATCTTTTTTGTCCTTCGCTTCAAATACCAGCGCGTTACTCTTCTCGTTGAGCGTTTTCAGCACCGGTTGCAGTTCTCGCAACACCTGATCAAGTCGCTGCATATCCGCCACCATCTTGTTGTAGGCTGCGGAGCCAGGCTGGAAGCCCTGCATACTGCGATTCAATTCACGCAACGTTGACTGCATATCCGTCGGTAACTGCTGCATCGACTGGCTGGCGAGGATCTTGTTCATGCTATCCAGCGTCGTTTGCAGGTTTTTCATTGTGCGCTGACTTTCAGAAAGCGTACTGGTTGCCTGTTCAATCATCGGATTCAATGGCAGTTTGTTGATCTTATCCAACGCTTCCATCAGTCGTTGCTGGATTTGCGCCAGACCGCCGCTAACGGTCGGGATAATCTGATAACCATTAAATTCACGAATACCGGTTATTGCAGGCGTATTTGGATAGAAATCGAGATCAACATACAGTGCGCCAGTGACCAGGTTTCCGGTTTTCAGCGATCCGCGTAAACCACGTTTCAACAATTCGCCAAGGTGCTCAACAACATCCGCATTTTCGCCAAGCTGCATTTTCAGCCGCTCTGGCTCGATACGAATCAGTACCGGAATACGGTAATCATCGTTAAATGTCTGACGCATATTCGGCGCAAAGAATGGCACTTTGCTTACGGTACCCAGGCGAATACCCCGGAATTCTACCGGAGCTCCCGGTTGCAGACCGCGTACCGAATCTTTAAAGAACATCAGATAATCAATGTGATCGGTGTACAACGAATCCTGAATGCTCTTCTGATCATCATACAAAACGAAAGCTGTTTTCGGTGCCACTGGCTGCCCTAAATCCAGACCTTCCGGCACATCAAAGCTGACACCGCCACTCAGCAGCGTTGTCAATGAGCCCATCTCCACACGCATTCCCGCTGACGTCAAATCAACCGCAATGCCACTATCTTTCCAGAAACGAACATTGCTGGTCACCAGTCGGTCATAAGGTGCATTGATGAACAGTTGATAGCTGATATTGCGTTTTTGCGTATCGAAGGTGCTGGTTTCAACCGAACCTACCCGATAGCCACGGAACAGCACGGGATCTCCTGGCGAGAGCTGCCCGGCTTTTTTGCTATCGAGAATCACACGGATACCTTTCGCATCAGGCGGAGCCAACGGTGGCGAGTCCAGCAAATCGTATTTATCCATTTTGCTGCCTTTCGCGCCTGGCTGCAGTTCGATATAAACCCCAGACAGCAGCGTTCCCAGGCCGCTAATCCCTTCTCGACCAATCTGCGGTTTCACCACCCAAAAGACGGTATCTTTATGCAGCAATTTTTCCATACCGGAATTCAGCCGCGCTTTGATTTCAACGTGCGTCAAATCATCAGCCAGTGTGGCGCTTTCAACCACGCCGACGTCAACGCTACGGCTTTTAATGGTGGTTTTGCCACCTTCAATTCCTTCCGCATTCGCGGTGATCAGGGTCACTTCCGGTCCCTGATGGCTGTAATGATAAAAAAGAACCCAGGCCCCAATGAGCGCCGTGACGATAGGAAATATCCACACGGGAGACCAGTTCTTCACTTTCTGGATTTTGGCTTCCCCATTATTAGATTCCATACTGTCAGGACTCCTCATGCTCTGATTCAGGTTGACGATCCCACGACAAACGCGGGTCAAACGTCATAGCAGAAAACATTGTCATTATGACGACTAAAGCAAACATTAATGCACCCATTGCCGGATAAATACTCATTAAACCTCCCATACGCACCAGCGCCGAGAGCACCGCGATAACGAAAACGTCAATCATCGACCAGCGGCCTACAAACTCAACAACTTCATAAATCAAATGCATTCTTTCACTGTCGCGCTTGCCATGCCCTTTGGCATCCCAGCACAGCCACGCTATGGCGATCATCTTTAACGTTGGCACCATAATACTGGCCAGAAAGATAACCGCAGCGACGGGATAAGATCCTTCGCTCCATAACAGGATGACCCCAGCGAGAATCGTCGATGGCATCTTCGAACCTAATAAATCCGTCACCATGATGGGCAAAATATTAGCCGGAAGATACAGCATGATGGACGTTACAAGCAGCGCGAGTGTCCATTGCAGGCTGTTTCTACGCCGAACGTACCCTTTAGTACCACAGCGCGGGCATACGGGTTCATCAGCAGGAAGGATTGCCGTACAACAGGAGCACGAACGTAACCCCTGACGTATCCCCGTGACGCCAGGTTTTAGCGGCTGGCGCAGTGCTGGCATCGGGGCGATATCGTCCCACAACCAGCGACGATCAACGCACTGAAAGGCGCGCAGTTGCAGGACACAAAATAAACACCAGGGGAGAAAGCTACTGCCGACACCAATGCTGCCGTAGGCCATCAGTTTAACGAAACTGACCAGCACACCCGCGAGGAAAATCTCCGCCATTCCCCAGGTTTTGAGTTGAAAAAGCACTCGTGCCAGTTGCTCTTTTAAACGGACCGGTAATTCCGCGCGATTCACCAGTAACAGAATGGTTATCAGACAAAACGCGGGAACCAGTTGCACAAACAACAGGAAAAAGGTGCCGAGGCTGGCGTAGTCCTCAGAAAAAAGCACGCCGGGAATTTCCAGTAATGTAATTTCACTGGTGACTCCCGCAACGTTCATATTCACAAAAGGAAACAAGTTGGACAGCAACAGCATGAACAGTGCAGCCAACGCATAGGCGGTGGGACGCTGCCGAGGGGCATCCCACGCCACGGTTAACGTTGTGCCACACCGGGGACATGCCGCTTTCTGACCATGCTCAAGGCGCGGTAACGCCACCAGCATGTCACACTGCGAGCACAGGATGTGCTTCGCGGCATGATGATGTTCGCACATTGGTACTCCTTAATGATGCGCTATTTTACAGATGACTAACAAAGTGTTGGTTTTCATGCCTGATTAACCCAGTTCATCAGGCAATTTTACCGTTGTCAGCTGTCTCTGTTTAAATCGACTATTTTGCGATCAGCCACCATTTTTTAACGCTTCAAGATACTCCCAGCGTTCAAAGGCTTGCTCCAGCTCCTGCTCTGCAGCAGCCATATCAGCGAGCACTTTTTGCGTCTGCTCATGCGGCTGACTGAAGAAGGAAGCATCCGCCACCTGCGTCTGTAGGGCTTCCAGCTTCGCCTCCAGATCTTCGAGCAATTGCGGTAGCTGCTCCAGTTCACGCTGCAATTTATAGCTTAGTTTGCTACTGCTGCGTTTTACAGTTTCTGCTTTTGGCGCGGCGGCTTCTTCGGTTTTTTTCACCGCAGGCTGTTTGAGCGCCACATACTGTTCTTGCTGACCACGGGCATCATGATAACCGCCAACATAACGACCAATTTTACCGCCGCCTTCGAAGATCCAGCATTCTGTAACGGTGTTATCGACAAACTGACGATCGTGGCTCACCAGCAATACCGTGCCCTGGTAGCTGTCGATCAGTTCTTCCAGCAGTTCCAGCGTTTCAACATCAAGATCGTTGGTCGGTTCGTCAAGAATCAATAAGTTGCTTGGTTTGAGGAACAAACGCGCCAACAACAAGCGGTTACGCTCACCGCCAGAAAGCGCACGTACCGGCGTCATCGCCCGTTTCGGATGGAACAGGAAGTCCTGCAAATAGCCCAAAACATGGCGTGGCTTGCCGTTAACCATCACCTCTTGCTTACCTTCAGCAAGGTTATCCATCACCGTTTTATCGGGATCCAGTTCCGCACGGTGCTGATCGAAATAAGCCACTTCCAGTTTGGTGCCAACGTGAATACGCCCGCTGTCCGCCTGAAGCTGACCGAGCATCAGTTTCAGCAGCGTGGTTTTGCCGCATCCATTCGGACCAATCAGGGCAATTTTGTCGCCACGTAGAACCTGGGCAGAAAAATCTTTCACCAGTTGCTTACCGTCGACCTGGTAGCAAACGTCTTCCATTTCGAAAACGATCTTACCGGAGCGGCTGGCCTCTTCCACCTGCATCTTTGCGGTACCCATCACTTCGCGACGTTCGCCACGCTCGCGACGCATTGCTTTCAGGGCGCGTACGCGGCCTTCATTACGGGTACGGCGTGCTTTGATCCCCTGGCGGATCCACACCTCTTCCTGCGCCAGTTTGCGATCGAACTCGGCATTTTGTAGTTCTTCCACACGCAGAGCTTCTTCTTTTTCCAGCAGGTACTGGTCGTAATTCCCTGGATAGGTCACAAGTTTGCCGCGATCGAGATCAACAATGCGCGTCGCCATATTGCGGATAAACGAACGGTCGTGGGAGATGAAAATTATCGTCCCATTGAAGGTTTTAAGGAATCCTTCCAGCCAGTCGATGGTTTCGATATCCAGGTGGTTAGTCGGTTCGTCGAGCAGCAATACGCGCGGATTGCTCACCAGCGCGCGTCCTAATGCCGCTTTACGCAACCAGCCGCCGGAAAGCGACGACAGCGCAACGTTAGGATCTAACCCCAGTTGCGCCAGCACTTCGTTGATGCGGTTTTCCAGCTGCCACAGGTTGTGGTGATCCAACTGTTCCTGAACTTTTGCCAGTTCGTTGAGATTTTTCTCGCTCGGGTCGTTCATCACCAGGCGCGAAATATCGTGATACCGCTTCAGGTATTCCGCTTGTTCTTCAATGCCTTCGGCAACGAAATCATAAACGCTACCCTCAACGTTACGCGGCGGATCCTGTTGCAGACGAGCGACAATCAAATCTTGCTCGTAAATAATGCGACCGTCATCCAGCCCCTGTTCACGGTTGAGGATTTTCATTAACGTCGATTTGCCTGCGCCGTTACGGCCTACCAGACAAACACGTTCGTTATCTTCGATATGCAGTTCTGCGTTATCGAGAAGCGGCGCGTCGCTGAACGACAGCCATGCGCCATGCATACTGATTAATGACATTACTATTCCTTTCAGGCTGCGGTAATCAGCCAGCAGTTGTGGATCTGGCGGTTACGGGCGAAATCCTGGGAGAGCGTTTTTTGCGTAATTTCTTGTGCTTTCAGTCCCAGTTTTGCCAGTCCGTCAAGATCCATACGGAAGCCACGTTTGTTGTTTGAGAACATGATCGTCCCACCAGCACGCAGCAGACGTTTCAAATCTTTCATCAGCGCCAGATGATCGCGCTGAACATCAAACGCATCTTCCATTCGTTTTGAGTTAGAGAAGGTTGGCGGATCGATAAAGATCAGATCGAACTGTTCATTTGCCTCACGCAGCCACGCCAGGCAATCGGCCTGAATCAGGCGATGCGCACGCCCGGTTAGGCCATTCAGACGCAGGTTGCGTTCTGCCCACTCCAGATAAGTACGCGACATATCCACGGTGGTAGTGCTGCGTGCACCGCCTAATCCCGCGTGCACGGTGGCGCTGCCGGTATAAGAGAACAGGTTGAGGAAATCTTTGCCTTTGCTCATCTGACCGAGCATACGACGGGCGATACGGTGATCGAGGAACAGACCGGTATCGAGGTAATCCGTCAGGTTCACCCACAAGTGAGCGTTATATTCGGTGACTTCGAGAAACTCGCCCTTCTCGCCCAGTTTCTGGTACTGATTTTTGCCCTTCTGGCGTTCACGGGTTTTCAGCACCAGTTTGTTTGGCGCAATCCCCAGTACCGAAATGGTTGCAGCGATAATATCGAACAGACGCTGACGCGCTTTGTGCGCATCAATAGTTTTTGGCGGCGCATACTCCTGCACCACCACCCAGTCGGCATAACGATCAACGGCAACGTTATATTCCGGCAGATCGGCGTCATACAGGCGGTAACATTCAATCCCTTCCTGGTGAGCCCACTTCTCGAATTTTTTGAGGTTCTTACGCAGGCGGTTAGCGTAGTCTTCCGCTACCATCGCCGGTTTGCTGTCTGGAGTGCTTTCGGCAACGTGGTAATTTTTCTGTACGCAGTCCAGCGGGCCGTTTTTCGCCTTGTACTGTTTGTCTGCACGCAGCTGCAGGCAGCTGAGCAGATCCGGCGAGGCACTAAACAAAGAGAGATTCCAGCCACCGAACTGGTTTTTCATGATTCGGCCCAGCAGACTATGTAGCGCAATCAGCGCCGGTTCGCTGTCCAGACGTTCACCGTATGGCGGGTTGCTCAACACTGTACCGTACGGCCCTTTCGGCAGCGGATTGGTCAGTTGCGCGACATCTTTCACCTCAAAGGTGATCAGTTCACCAATCCCCGCAAGACGGGCGTTAGTGCGCGCACGTTGAATCACCCGTGCGTCGCTGTCCGAACCGTAAAAATGAGAGCTATACTCAGCCAGGCCTTTACGGGCGCGAGTTTGCGCTTCCGCTTTCACTTCCTGCCAGATAGCTTCATCATGCTGTGCCCAGCCGCTAAAGCCCCAACGCCCACGGTGCAAGCCAGGTGCGCGATCGGTCGCCAGCATCGCTGCTTCAATCAGCAACGTACCGGAACCACACATTGGATCGAGCAGCGGTGTTCCTGGCTGCCAGCCGGATCGCATCACAATCGCGGCTGCCAGGGTTTCTTTGATCGGCGCAATACCAGCACGATCGCGATAGCCACGCAGATGTAAACCATCACCACTGAGATCAAGGGCGATACTGGCAGTTTCTTTATGCAGCCAGACGTTAACGCGGATATCCGGCGCATCGCGATCAACATTTGGACGCGGCAGATTTTTCCGCGTGAAAGCATCGACGATCGCGTCTTTCACTTTCATCGCACCGTACTGACTGTTGCGGATGGTGTCATTCAAACCACTGAAGTGGACAGCGAAGGTCGCACCAGGATTAAACATCTCTGTCCAGTTGATCGCCTGAACACCGAGATAGAGGTCTAAATCGCTGTAAACCTTACACTCGCCCAGCGGCAACATAATACGCGAGGCCAGGCGGCTCCACATCAGGCTCTGGTAAACAAGCCGTGTGTCGCCCTTGAAATGGACCCCACCCTGAACCACCTGGCATTCAACGGCCCCCAGGTTTTCCAGTTCAGTTTTTAACAGCTCTTCCAGCCCACGGGCCGTACTGGCAAACAGAGAATTCATATCGTCACTTTTACTCTAAGAGCCTACCGCAGTAGGCGTAATTGTTGCAGTCAGTCTGGACATGGACAGCGCGGAGAAACCGGAGCGTACACAAGTACGTGAGGATTTCGAGCACAACCCAGGGCCAAACTGACAAATAAAATAGCCTAATGGGACAGGCGCTAAGAAAATTGTTGCGCATTATAGCTAATAAGCGCGTCATGTCATAAAGTTGAGGGCTTATTTTCATTTGAGGACCGCACCGTGGCGACATTAACCCGGCTTTTTATTCATCCTGTTAAATCGATGCGCGGCATTGGTCTTACACATGCCCTGGCAGATGTCAGTGGTCTGGCCTTCGATCGCATCTTTATGATCACGGAACCTGACGGTACGTTTATTACCGCTCGCCAGTTTCCGCAAATGGTACGGTTTACTCCTTCACCCGTGCATGATGGCTTGCATCTCACCGCACCAGATGGCAGTAGCGCATATGTTCGTTTTGCTGATTTCGCCACACAAGACGCACCAACCGAAGTTTGGGGCACACATTTTACCGCGCGAATTGCGCCAGACGCGATCAACAAATGGCTAAGTGGATTTTTCTCCCGCGAAGTGCAGTTGCGCTGGGTGGGGCCACAAATGACGCGGCGCGTGAAACGCCACAACACTGTACCCCTGTCATTTGCTGATGGCTATCCTTACCTTCTTGCTAACGAAGCCTCGTTACGTGATCTCCAACAACGTTGTCCGGCCAGTGTAAAAATGGAGCAATTCCGCCCCAATCTGGTGGTTTCCGGCGCGTCAGCCTGGGAAGAAGATAGTTGGAAAGTGATTCGTATTGGTGATGTGGTGTTTGATGTGGTTAAACCTTGTAGCCGCTGTATTTTCACCACCGTCAGCCCAGAAAAAGGGCAAAAACATCCGGCAGGCGAACCATTAAAAACATTGCAATCTTTCCGCACTGCCCAGGATAACGGCGATGTCGATTTTGGCCAGAATTTAATTGCCCGTAATAGCGGCGTAATTCGCGTTGGCGATGAGGTGGAAATTCTGGCAACGGCTCCGGCTAAAATTTACGGCGCAGCCGCCGCTGATGATACCGTCAACATCACGCAACAACCGGACGCAAATGTAGATATTGACTGGCAGGGACAGGCATTTCGTGGAAATAACCAGCAGGTGTTGCTGGAGCAATTAGAAAATCAGGGAATTCGTATCCCTTATTCTTGCCGCGCGGGCATTTGTGGAAGTTGCCGTGTTCAGCTTTTAGAAGGCGAAGTCACGCCGCTGAAAAAATCAGCAATGGGCGATGATGGCACCATTCTTTGCTGTAGCTGTGTACCGAAGACTGCGCTTAAGCTGACGCGTTAGACTGCCTGTTCGAGGCTGAAGCTGTCAACATTAACCTGCGGTTTCAGCCTGTCGTTCATGATTTTGATGGCGTCGCCCAGCTGCATCGCGCGACCCGCAATAACAACGCAGGGTTGTGCCAGCAGGCATAGTGCGGCATTTTCGCCAGATTCAACGACCAGCAAATTGACTTGCTCGTGAGTGTCGCTCAACCAAACGCAGGCCGCATCGCCCGGCATGGGCACCCACATTTCACCATGGGAAACAAAATGCCAGCTTTTCGGCATTTGCGGTTTGAGATAACGAATTGCTACCAGCGCATTAAGCACCAGTTCGGCTTTTTGTTCTTTAGATAAATTAAAATCGCGGCATTTTTCTTCAAATGAGAAATAGAGCGCGGCGTCGTCAACGCAAAAGCCTGCGGGAGAAAAGGCATCTGGAGTCAACATTTTGCGCGCAAAACGTGAGCGAAATAGCATACCATTGGCTAAATCGAGCATCATTCGATCGTGCTCTTCATCGTAATACCAACGCCAGTTATCATCTGGTTTAATTCGCATTTGCCTCTCCCCTACCCTATAAAACCGCAGCAACACAATCCATTGTCGCTTCGCTTAATAACCTCAACAATAAAAGTACAACATGTCTAAATAAGCAACAGCGATGAATATAAAACAACCAGGGCTTAAAATAAAGCCCTGATTATCTTATAAAGAGGAATTCGAAGAAATAATTAGATATGGGTAACGATTTCTTTAATCAGCGGCGGACCTTTAAAAATAAAACCAGAATAAATTTGCACCAGTGAGGCCCCCGCAGCAATCTTTTCACGCGCAGCGATAACCGAGTCGATGCCGCCAACACCGATGATCGGTAAGCGACCATTTAATTCCTGTGATAAACGGCGAATAATTTCGGTGCTTTTTAACTGAAGCGGACGACCACTTAAGCCACCGGTTTGATCACAATTTTTCATTCCCTGAACCAGAGAACGATCGAGCGTGGTATTGGTTGCAATAACGCCATCAATATTATGGCGAACTAAACTATCGGCAACCTGGATCAATTCTTCTTCAGAAAGATCCGGCGCGATCTTCACTGCGATCGGCACATATTTATGGTGCATCGCTTGCAAATCATTTTGCTTATTTTTAATCGCGGTTAAGAGATCATCCAGCGCTTCGCCATATTGCAGAGTACGTAATCCCGGTGTATTCGGCGATGAAATATTGATGGCGATATATCCCGCATAAGCATAGATTTTTTCCATACAAATCAGATAGTCATCTTTACCCTGCTCCACCGGCGTATCTTTATTTTTGCCGATGTTAATACCCAGGACGCCATCATAATGGGCTTTTTTTACGTTCTCTACGAGGTTATCAACGCCAAGATTATTAAAGCCCATACGGTTGATCAAACCTTCGGCATCTACCAGACGAAAGAGACGCGGCTTGTCATTACCTGGCTGTGGACGTGGCGTGACGGTACCGATCTCGATCGATCCAAATCCCATCGCGCCTAACGCGTCAATGCACTCCCCGTCTTTATCAAGACCGGCTGCCAGACCAAGCGGATTTTTAAACGTCAGGCCCATGCAGTTAACAGGTTTCGCAGGCACTTTCTGCCGCACCAGTGCTTCAAACGGCGTTCCTGTAATACGGCGTAATTGCTGAAAAGTAAACTCATGAGCGCGCTCTGGATCGAGCTGGAAAAGGGCTTTACGAACGAAGGGGTAGTACATGAACTCTCCTGGATTCCCGGTGTGCAAACCGGGGGCGTATTATGTGCGAGTTCGGACCAAAAGGGAATTGACCTGTGGCAATAAATAGCAAACGTTTTCTTATTGCGCTTTTTTTATGCTTTTTTTGGCTTTTCTTCCTCAGATAAATCATTTCGACTCGCGGACGCCCTCTGTCAGACTGACCGAATTGTTATCAATGTTAACAAAACAAGAACAATTGGTTATAAGGAGAGAGTATGCGTGTCATCACCCTGGCGGGTAGTCCTCGCTTTCCTTCTCGTTCCAGCTCCTTGCTGGAATATGCGCGGGAAAAACTAAATGGCCTGGATGTAGAGGTTTATCACTGGAATCTGCAAAACTTCGCCCCGGAAGATCTACTTTATGCTCGTTTCGATAGTCCGGCACTCAAAACCTTCACCGAACAGCTGCAACAGGCCGATGGGCTGATTGTCGCCACGCCTGTGTATAAAGCCGCCTATTCCGGTGCGCTGAAAACCCTGCTCGACCTACTGCCAGAACGTGCGTTGCAAGGCAAAGTGGTGCTACCGCTGGCGACGGGCGGTACGGTGGCCCATCTGCTGGCGGTCGATTATGCCCTTAAGCCAGTTTTAAGTGCGCTGAAAGCCCAGGAGATCCTGCACGGCGTGTTTGCCGATGACTCACAGGTGATTGATTACCACCACAAGCCGCAGTTCACGCCAAATCTGCAAACCCGTCTTGATACCGCGCTGGAAACTTTCTGGCAGGCGCTGCACCGCCGCGATATTCAGGTTCCCGATCTTCTGTCTCTGCGAGGTAATGCCCATGCGTAACATCATTCAACTGGCGCTGGCGGGATTACTTAGCGTCTCTACGATTGCGGTTGCTGCAGAATCCTCTCCTGAAGCGTTACGTATAGGCTATCAGAAAGGCAGTATTGGTATGGTGCTGGCAAAAAGCCACCAGTTACTGGAAAAACGCTATCCGCAAACCAAAATCTCCTGGGTGGAGTTCCCCGCTGGCCCACAGATGCTGGAGGCGTTAAACGTTGGCAGTATTGATCTCGGCAGTACCGGAGATATTCCGCCAATCTTTGCCCAGGCTGCCGGGGCTGATTTGGTGTACGTGGGCGTCGAGCCGCCGAAGCCCAAAGCCGAAGTGATTCTGGTGCCAGAAAACAGCCCGATCAAAACCGTAGCCGATCTTAAAGGTCACAAAGTTGCCTTTCAGAAAGGTTCCAGCTCGCACAATCTTTTACTACGCGCACTACGCCAGGCCGGGCTTAAATTCACGGATATCCAGCCCACTTACCTGACGCCTGCCGATGCCCGCGCCGCGTTCCAGCAAGGTAACGTCGACGCATGGGCTATCTGGGATCCCTACTACTCCGCTGCATTATTACAGGGCGGCGTGCGGGTGCTAAAAGACGGTACCGATCTCAATCAAACCGGATCGTTTTATCTGGCTGCCCGTCCGTATGCAGAAAAAAACGGCGCTTTTATTCAGGGCGTACTGGCAACCTTTAGTGAGGCCGATGCGTTAACCCGCAGCCAGCGCGAGCAAAGCATCGCTTTACTGGCAAAAACGATGGGCTTACCAACGCCGGTGATTGCCTCTTATTTAGATCATCGCCCCCCTACCACCATCAAACCGGTTAACGCCGAGGTTGCCGCCTTACAGCAGCAAACGGCAGATCTGTTTTATGAAAACCGTCTGATGCCGAAAAAAGTCGATATTCGCCAGCGTATCTGGCAGCCCACTCAACTGGAAGGAAAACAATTATGAGTCTGAATATGTTCTGGTTTTTACCAACCCACGGTGACGGGCATTATCTGGGAACGGAAGAAGGTTCACGCCCGGTTGATCACGGTTATCTGCAACAAATTGCGCAAGCAGCGGATCGTCTGGGCTATACCGGCGTGCTGATCCCAACGGGGCGCTCCTGCGAAGATGCGTGGCTGGTTGCCGCGTCGATGATCCCGGTGACGCAACGGCTGAAGTTTCTTGTCGCCCTGCGTCCCAGCGTAACCTCTCCTACCGTTGCCGCCCGCCAGGCCGCCACGCTTGACCGTCTCTCGAATGGTCGTGCGTTGTTTAATCTGGTCACAGGCAGCGATCCACAAGAGCTGGCAGGCGACGGCGTGTTCCTTGATCATCGCGAGCGCTACGAAGCCTCGGCGGAATTTACCCAGGTCTGGCGGCGCTTATTGCTGGGGGAAACCGTCAATTTCAACGGTAAACATATTCATGTGCGCGGAGCCAAACTACTCTTCCCGCCGATTCAACAGCCGTATCCTCCGCTTTACTTTGGCGGATCGTCAGATGTCGCGCAGGAGCTGGCGGCAGAACAAGTAGATTTCTACCTTACCTGGGGCGAACCGCCGGAACTGGTTAAAGAGAAAATCGAACAAGTGCGGGCGAAAGCTGCCGCGCATGGACGCAAAATTCGTTTCGGTATTCGTCTGCATGTGATTGTTCGTGAAACCAGCGACGAAGCGTGGCAGGCCGCCGAGCGGTTAATCTCGCATCTTGATGATGAGACTATCGCCAAAGCACAGGCCGCATTCGCCCGGACGGATTCCGTAGGACAACAGCGGATGGCGGCGTTACATAACGGCAAGCGCGACAATCTGGAGATCAGCCCCAATTTATGGGCGGGCGTTGGCTTAGTCCGCGGCGGTGCCGGGACGGCGCTGGTGGGCGATGGTCCGACGGTCGCCGCGCGAATCAACGAATACGCTGCACTTGGCATCGACAGTTTTGTGCTTTCGGGCTACCCGCATCTGGAAGAAGCGTATCGGGTTGGCGAGTTGCTGTTCCCGCATCTGGATGTCGCCATCCCGGAAATTCCCCAGCCGCAGCCGCTGAATCCGCAAGGCGAAGCGGTGGCAAATGAATTTATCCCCCGTAAAGTCGCGCAAAGCTAAGGAACAAAATGATGGCAACGCCAGTGAAAAAGTGGTTATTGCGCGTTGCCCCCTGGTTTTTACCGGTGGGCATCGTGGCGGTGTGGCAACTGGCCTCCTCAGTTGGCTGGCTGTCGACGCGTATTTTGCCCTCACCGGAAGGGGTAGTGATGGCGTTCTGGACGCTCTCCGCCAGCGGCGAATTGTGGCAGCATCTGGCGATCAGCTCCTGGCGGGCGCTCATTGGCTTTTCAATTGGCGGATCGCTGGGCTTGATTCTGGGACTGATTAGCGGGCTGTCGCGCTGGGGAGAACGGCTGCTGGATACCTCAATTCAGATGTTGCGCAACGTGCCGCATCTGGCGCTGATCCCGCTGGTGATTTTGTGGTTTGGCATTGATGAATCCGCAAAAATCTTTCTGGTGGCGCTTGGCACGCTATTCCCCATTTATATCAACACCTGGCATGGCATCCGTAATATCGATCGCGGGCTGGTGGAGATGGCGCGTAGCTATGGATTATCCGGCATACCGCTGTTTATCCATGTGATCCTGCCTGGCGCCCTGCCCTCAATTATGGTCGGCGTGCGTTTTGCGTTGGGCCTGATGTGGCTGACACTGATCGTTGCCGAAACTATTTCTGCCAATTCCGGCATTGGTTATCTGGCGATGAATGCGCGGGAGTTTCTGCAAACGGACGTGGTGGTTGTCGCTATTATTCTTTACGCCCTGCTCGGCAAACTTGCTGACGTCAGCGCGCAGCTGTTAGAGCGCCTCTGGTTGCGCTGGAACCCGGCTTATCATTTGAAGGAGGCCACGGTATGAATACTGCTCGTCTGAACCAGGGCACACCATTGTTGCTCAATGCAGTAAGCAAACATTACGCAGAAAATATCGTCCTGAACCAACTGGATTTACATATTCCGGCAGGTCAGTTTGTGGCGGTGGTGGGCCGCAGCGGTGGTGGCAAAAGTACCTTGCTGCGCCTGCTGGCAGGTCTGGAAACGCCAACCGCTGGCGATGTGTTAGCGGGTTCCACACCGCTGGCTCAGATTCAGGAAGACACGCGAATGATGTTTCAGGATGCGCGTCTGCTGCCGTGGAAATCGGTGATTGATAACGTTGGGCTAGGCCTTCAAGGTCAGTGGCGCGATGCCGCGCGTCGGGCGCTGGCTGCGGTAGGGCTGGAGAATCGCGCGCGGGAATGGCCTGCCGCACTTTCTGGCGGGCAGAAACAGCGTGTGGCGCTGGCAAGAGCGTTGATTCATCGACCAGGTTTATTATTGCTTGATGAACCGCTCGGGGCGCTGGACGCCCTGACTCGGCTCGAGATGCAGGATTTGATTGTGTCACTTTGGCAGGAGCACGGCTTTACCGTACTGTTGGTGACGCATGATGTGAGCGAAGCGGTAGCAATGGCGGACCGGGTGTTATTAATTGAAGAGGGAAAAATTGGTCTGGATTTGACGGTGGATATCCCCCGTCCGCGCCGGTTAGGGTCGGTGCGATTAGCGGAGCTGGAAGCGGAAGTGTTGCAACGGGTGATGCAGCGTGGGCACTCTGAACAACCGATTCGGCGTCATGGTTAATATGCCGGATGTGGCGCACAAAACCAGCAGTTTCAACGGATTGTAGGCCTGATAAGACGCGTCAAGCGGCGCATCAGGCATTTGGGCACGGCTGCCGGATGCGGCGTGAACGCCTTATCCAGCCTACAAAACCAGCATTTTCAACGGACTTGTAGGCCTGATAAGACGCGTCATGAACTGAACCCCAAAACCTGGACAGTTTCAGTTAACCGGCTTTTTGATACTCAGTCCGGTATTCTACCGGGCTGAGTCCCCCAAGACTGAGTTTTATTCTTTTTTGATTCCAGTAAGTTATGTATT